>Ga0209296_1000175_pt1 | contig 57002 bp, 58 predicted proteins | sample S_130206_EF_Meta_FD_187319 | JGI IMG/M metagenome (GOLD analysis project Ga0209296, IMG submission 187319) | Freshwater microbial communities from Lake Simoncouche, Canada to study carbon cycling - S_130206_EF_MetaG (SPAdes) (version 2) | ecosystem: Environmental > Aquatic > Freshwater > Lake ...
ATTGCGTTCATCATTATTTCTGAACCCTCCACATCTATCTTCATTACCTGTGGTTTGTAATAATCCATGTACATAATGAACTTCTCGTGTCTATCCACCATATCCATATGTGGAATGAAGTGTTGAACATTATAGTTTTGTTTAAACCATTCGTATGATTGTGGGTTTCCATCCACACCAATTACCTTTGATGCCTTACGTTCTTGTAGAAAGTATACTGGTGTTGGTGTAAACTCTGAGTTGATTCCACATCCTAAATCTAATACAACCTTATCTCTGATGTTTAAAAATCCCCAATGAATGTCTGGTGATTCTGATGTGATAATTCCTTTTGGTTCCCTAATCTTCATTTTCTAATCTATTAAAAGTGTTTAATCTAATTGTCTTTTTTGTTTCATTAACATACCTGGCGATAGAAGTAAGTGGAATGCTTGTGTCAACCGATACTTTCTTTAATGATCCAAGTACCATGTACTTCTCAAATATTTTCTTATTAAACCATCCTGTTTGTGCCCATTCCATTTCAATTATATCTAAGATTTTATGATTATCAAAAATATCTTCTTCGGTGGTAAGTTCATTTATTATATTGTCAAATAATTCATTGTATAGTGTACTTTCTCTTCTGACTTTTCTAAAAAATGGACTTGTTTTGGAATACCAATTGATTGTTATAACTCTAATAATATAATATTTTATATCGTTATCTTCAAGTGATTTTAACTTTATCTCCTTCTTGTTATACAATTGAAGTATAACTTCATTGAGTAAGTCTTTGTGCCAATCACTATTCCTTGTTACCTTTTTACATATGTTCTGTAATTCGTAATAGTTCTTCGTAATGTATTGTTCTATCTCAGTCGTCATTTAATCGTTTTCTACAATCAGATATGACTTGACACACTTCAAAGTTTTCTTGTTCCTCATTGGTGATTAATGAACTTTCCAATACTTCGTCAAGGAAGTCAATCCTGTTTATTTCAGGTGATAAGTTTCTATCCAATTGAAGTAACATCATATCAATAAACCTATCACATATCACTTGTTTACTTTCTGAATCAAGTGTTAAATATTCTTTTGGTATGTCTATATATCCAATATCAATTTGACTCCTTTTCATTCTTAATCTTGTTTACAAGTTTTTGTATACTGGCGGTTGATACACCATACTTTATGGCAATTCTTTTATAAGTCCAATCCTTACTTGAAGAATATAATTCTATTATCTCTCGTCTATGTTCTTCATTCCAATTAGTTGATGATGTATAAACTAATTTCTTTTTAACCTTTGGAAATACCAATTTACCATTAACATATTCTTTAACACCAGGTTTTAAGAAATGACCACACTCATCACTATAAGTATAACCAAGTGCCTTCATTACCATACTAGTTTGTTCCTTTTGATATTCATCAATCCATACCCCAACTTTATTATGTACTCTTTCTGAACCACCACTTGTTTCCAATTCCCCCTGTCTTTCCCCTTTTCTTCTATTCTTTTCTCTATTGTTACAACAACTTCTACAATCAAGGTATGTAGTTTTTTTACTTACACCATGATAATAATAATCATCCATCCTATGTTTATACACACGACATGTTCTACATTGTTTGTAGTCAGGATTTGTTGAGAATGAATTATTCTGTTCCACATGTTGAGGTTCCAATACCTCTATTTCTAATTCTAAGACCACTGGTGACATTATCTTTTTCATTGTGATACTTTCCTTGTATTTTGTTTTTTGATCCTTAAAACAGGACTTACAGATTCTTCTTGTACGCCATTTCTTTTGAGTGGAATGGTAATAAGTATAATACTCATTTTCCTGTTTATCAATTGAACATTTGGTACATATCATAAATATCTGAGTTTAAACGAAAAACCCCCACCTAACAAAATATTAGGTAGGGGAAGAAAATTCTTAATGTTTGGGAACATATTAGAATATTAAAATATAATCATCGTTTTGGTTTTTGTATAGTCCTAATTTCAATTTTTTTTGACCTTAGTACTTCTTCTACTGCCTTGTCATACATTCCCCATAATATCATCAAATAACTCTTTCGTTGGTATTTTAGATAATTGTTAATTCCTTCTTGGATTAACTTCTCATTCTTAAGTAGTTTACCAATTTTGGTATTGGTTCTGTTCTTATTTTTTTTATTATGAAGTGAGGTTACCCATTCAAGGTTTTCAAGTTTGTTATTGGTAATATCAAAATCCTTGTGATTAACTTCAGCAAGATTGTCAGGATTTGGAATAAAGTGTTGTGCCACCAATCTATGAACATAATACAATACTGGTTTATATCCTTCAGGAATATTCTGTAATATCACCTGATGGTATCCAGTATTTTTGTTGGGATGATGTTTTCTAACTCTAGGTTCTTTTAGTTTTGTACGCCATCTTCTGTGTAATGTTGTCCATAAAGTACCGTTGGTATCAATTAAGTAATGTTCAAATCCTTCTATTTCTATTGGTTTTATCATAATTCATCGTTTAATGTTGGTGTAGTATTTTTAGGTGTAAAGATACTAGACATAACTGATACTGTTAAATTATCAAGTTGTTCCACTTCTTTCAAGTTGAAGTATTTTTTATTTTCAATATCGGTAATAGGTAGATACTGGTTGAGATTAAGTTCATCAATAGTTGATATATCCTCATAGTTCATTTCCAATAGAAAATTGATATACTTTTTCTTTTCTTCTCTTTCCAATTGTTGAAATTCTTTATTTGATAATTCACCTTCACGCCAAAAATGCGTTTGAGTAATACCACCACTAACCATTAATTTTTCTGATTTACCATATTCCTTACGGAGTTCTTCGTCTGTGTACCTTTTCATTCTGTTGAGTTTTAATTGTTTAAAAGTTTATACGCCTTAATTGTTGCTATTCTAAAATTATCAAATTGAAATTGTTTTTCCAAATTAACACAAAATCTATTTGCGTCATTCTTCTTCAAATCTTTTTCCCACTCCGGATATTTCTCATTGAAGTATAAATTTAAATCTTTCTTCAACAAATCATTATCAATTGCTAATACTTGTTCTTTTGTTAATATCTTATCTTTAATTTCATATTTAAATATTTCTATTAACTTTTTATTTCTTTTATCTATTTCTGTTACTATTACTTTCTCTTTATCTTTCTCTTTCTCTTTCTCTTTCTCTTTGTTATGTTCTGTTATAACACTGTTATATTCTGTTATAACACTGTTATCGTTTGTTATAACACTACTATTATTTTTATTCCAACGAACCGACATCCCTTTCTTTCCCGCTTCTGATTTTTTTAATTTAATTTCTTCCCTATATAATAGGTTTTGTTTTACTCTATTACAAGTAATTTTATCATCCTCAACGGAGAAACAAATTTCAACCACATCGTTTATTACTTGTTCATCAACTTGTAATTGGAATGCTAGTAATTTAGGTTTGGTCTCAATATAACCATTACCCTCGTGTAACATCTCAACTAAACACCAATAGACACCGATACCGGCCATTTGATGTTTCATTCTAACCTCAATTAGTTTTTCATCTTCACGACTATGATTGTCGTGCTGAAAATAATATTTTGGATTTACCATATTATTGTTTAATTTAATAAAAAAGGGCCATCAAATACTTACTGCCTCTTACCTCAGTTTTCTTTGACAACCCTTAAAATCTTTAATGTCCTTATAGTGTAAGAGGGGACTACAATTATAAATATATGAAAAAAAATCAAAAGAAAAAAATTATAGTAATATTTTTTTATTTCAACTATTCTTCTTATATTTGAGTATTGTTAAACAACAAAACAAATAGAAATGGCAAACAACAAAACTTACGAGAACCTTCAAATGGGATTTGACAGGACTCAACTTTACAAAGAGTACACACAACCTCAAATCAATCGTTCAACCGCCTTACAGGCTACCATGAACTTTATTAGGGTTAATCAGTACCAATTATCACTTACGGAGACTATTGCGTTATCAGAGAATTTTGTTAAGTATATTGAAGATGGTAAAACAGACTGGATGAAAAAGACAGAACAATACCTTCAAAATAAATTACAAGATATTGATGGTGTATTAATCGATTAAATATAATACTTTTTTGTTTATACTAAGGGGTGAAGTTGGTGTACTTCCCCCTTTTTTTAATACTTATGGTTATGAAAGATTTTAAATTCCTTTCATCTGTTGATGATGAAGATGCTGTTGAACCGAACCTTGATAGATTCCATGAACTGATTGGTTATCAAAGAAGAATTGAAATAGATATTCTACCAACAGAAACACCCCAAATTTACACTCAAATCATAAGGGTGGAACTTCCTATCAACCAAATGTCGGAAGACCATTTAAACCACCTTAAAATAAGTAATCAGAGTATCTTACTTAATCAAATATCAGATACATTAGATTTCCGTCACGAGATTATTCATCAAGACGAAAACGGATTTACTCTTAGAACAGAATTATATTTTTAATATTTGTTTTTATAAAAATATTTTGTTATATTTAATATTGGAAGGACGGATACAGTTTTCATTCTAAATTTGATATTGCCATTTCATGTAGTCCATCCGTTCTTCCTTTTTATATATAGATAAACCCCTGATTTTTTAAGTCAGGGGTTTTTAATTATATATGGTCAGAGGTGATTTTTTATTTTTCGTCCCAAGTACCTTTACACACTGCGTATGCTTGTCCTTCAACATCGTACTCTGTTCCAATTGCTCCAATACATCTTCCAATATATTCATCTTCAGTTTCCCCACCATCAGGTGTTGGAATAACAAACTCTTGTTTTGATTGTTCTTCTTTAACTGGAACACAGTTAGGAACCATGATACCGTCTTTTTCTTTCATTCCAACAGGTTCATATCCTTCCCAACATGGGTTCTCCATTTCACCTTCCGCCATTTTCTTTGGGTATTTAATCTCAAAGTTGTTTAATTTAAGATTGATGATTTGTTCTAAATTCATTTTGATAATTTTTGATACTCTTTGAATGTTAATTCTTTGTTTAGTATAAATACACTATTGTAATTATGACTAATCCAACCAGTTAATTCATTCTGTGTTATTTTATATTTCTTATCTAAATCAGGAATATGGATTAATAATCTTTCAAAGTAATCCGATTTTCCTGTAAAGTTTAATTCAGTATCTGTTGGGTAAGGTAATTTAAAATCCATTTGTATTTTTTAATTTGTTATTTTCTTTTTTAAGACTATCAATTGTTGCTTCTAATCTAACAATATGTCCTGTTAATTCTTCAACCTTTTTGGATAAGTCATCAATAACCACCTGATAAATCCTAATAGATTTTTCAAGGTTCTCTAAACGACCACCTTCAATTTCATTCTTAGATTTTCTGTATCCGACAAAGTAACCAATTAACGTGGTTACAATTGTCAATATTATTTGTTCTATCATATTAATAACAATCTTGACATGGGGGGTTCTCATGTTCTAACTCAGAATATACTTGATATGTCTTTGCAATTTCTCTTGAGTTATATCCTTTACGAGTTGTATGTTTAAGGTATATTCCATTCATATATTTCTCTTGTCTATTTGGTATCATACCATCAATTGTAGATTGAGTAACGTATTGTGGGAACCTGTTTTGACCATAACCAATCAATAGATAATCTTGAAGTCTGGTCATATAAAAGTCTGCGGTCTGTTTCTGAATGTTTCTTAAGTACTTAAATGTCTCAATAGAAACAGGTTCAGCGTTCTCCATAGACCCTTGTACAATTGATCTATTCATTGACCTGTACATGATACTTGGCATGGCTCTAAAGTATGCTTGTTGTATCAAATATGGTTGAATATAATCATTTACCAAAGTTGTTTCATCAGCATTAAATGTATTACCTGTTGATGACACTTGTGATAACAAATGATTATAGAATAAAGTACCCAATAATGTTTGTAGGTCTACGTCCTGTGCTATCTGAACTTCCGCTTTAAGAACGTCCATATCCACATTTTTATTGATATTGGTAAAGTTTTTCAGCTTTACCTCTGATATTAATAATACACCCATTTTATACTAATGTTGGAGTTACTGGTTTATCATCTACAGTTGGATTTTCTTTAACATCACCAGTTAAGAATAAACTTAATGGTTTAATATCTAATGTTGTAGGTCTTTCAAACTTTAATGATAAAAGTTTATTGAATACAGGAAGAATTTCGTTTTGGTATGGCATAATAACCATCTTACGGAAATACTCTGAATGTTCTGTAATTTCGTTTGCCCCACCCAATTTACCTGCTGTGGAGATACCGAATAGTTCTGCTGATGATACTCTATGTGCTGATAATATTGAACGAGTTATGTCATCAGTAATTTGGGCATAATAGGTATCGTTATCGTTTCTTTGAATTTGTATAATTTCAGGAGATTGCTCCTTTGATTCGTTGAATGAAATGATTGCTTGACCTGCGTTGTCTGTTCCACCATATTGTGATTCCAATGCTCTTGTAATTGTCAACATTTCCTCTTCACCAGGAATACCATTCACGTAGTTAATCCACAAACTTGGCATCATACCCTTTCTTAAATTATTCATATAGAAGTTTTTAATTTCTATATCAGTTTCCATTGACCTTTGTCCTGCTGACCAATCAGGTACAGGATAATATGACATGGATGGCATGTAAGTTTTAAAATAATATATTTGATTTGGGTCGTTTTCTGATTGATTAAAAGATTTTATTTCAATTGGTGGAAACTTTCTAACATTTTTCCAATCAGGAGAGTAGTAATAACAATCTATTTTATCTGTTTCATCGTTAATTTTACCACTTCTAATTCTACTAAAATCTATATGATAAATCTCTGCAATTGATTTTCTATCTTTTGACCATATAACATTCAACGAAAATCCACCAAACATCATCATATCCAATACACATTTCTTCATTACATCTGTAACATTCTCAGATGGATTAATTAAGTTAACTGTGGCCATTGGATTGTTTATTGAAACAATACCATCACCCAAGATTTGATTTACCTTTGATGTAACCACCGCCTTATGTATGGCACAATTGTCATATAACCCAATAAAATATTGAGGTAATAGATTGTTTTCACCATAATAAACCCATGGACTACGTTGTAATACCTCAGCAAATATTGGAATACTTGCGGTCTGAAAGTTTATCTTCTTAAATTCTGTTTTTTTAATTTCACTCATATTAATTATCTATATATATAAAGTTCTCATTATCCTCATTAGGGGAAATGTATTGTGTAAATGGATTTGATTCTTGAGTTCCCTCCAATACTACCATTCCGTTGAAAACCTTGCTGTTATTATCACCATCCCCATATATATTCAACACATATTGACCCAAATAGTTTAGGTCATTAGTTATAAAATCTAAGTAAATTTCACAGTATCTAATGTTTGAAAAATATTGAGCAGGATTAGATAAATTAACCGTATAAACCTTAGATTCTTTACTCATTACATGTGTAAAATCTAAAGTATAAGTAGTAAATGTATCTCTACTATTATTGTTTATGTTTAGAACTAATGTGTTCTGTTGTGATTTTTGTAAGTATAACATAATAATCTCTCAATATTAAATATAAAAAAAGTTAATTTGAATTGGTAGAATAAAAAAAAGGGGCCAGATGGCCCCAATTTTGTTAGAGATATAAATTTCGGTTTTTAAACCTACGATTATCCTACGATAGATACTCCAGCGAATACTGATGAAAGTGCTCCTGTAATAACATTTGCTGGGTTTGGTTCTTGACCTGTGAAAATCAATTCAAAACCGTTTCTATCACCATATGCTGTACCAGTTGCTGCTGAGCCACCTGATAAGTACATTCCGTTTACTTGACCTAAGTAATATTGTGTATCATTTTGGTCAATTGCAATAATTTCCATTGCATCATTTTGACCTAAGATTAACAATTGGTTTCTCTTATCTTGGTCGTACTTATACAAAATTGCTGTAAGTACTTGCTCATAAAATATAGTTCCGTTTTCAAAATTCTTTGTAGTATTTTGTGATAAAGAACTTGTATTTCTTTTTAATTCAAAGCCGTAAAGTACGGTTGAAGATGCTGATGTTGCTCCGGTAATTGATCCTGATGCGTTAAAGGTTAAACCTGTAACACCACCATTTGTAGTACCTGAACCGCCTACGATGTATATTTTTTTAATACCACCGATACCATCACTACACCCTAACGCTACCCCACTTGATAAATAACATGACATGATTTATATGTTTAATTTTTTTGTTTATGTTTTTTAAAAGGGGGATTTTACACCCCCTTTAATATTTTTAATTACGATAATCCGTTAGTTGCGAAGTAAGCAGTTGAACCAAACTTGGCGATTGTTACACCGTAGTTGTAGTTTGCTCTCAAACGTAACTCATCAAAATCTTTTGAGTACCAGATTACTAATTTCTCGTGGTCAGACAATAAGTCAAAACCTACAACGATATACTCACGTGGTCCGATTACTACTTGATTAGAACCGTTCAAACCAATGGTTGGAACAACCTTTACGTTTGTATTTGGTGCTGTGGCTTCCATCATAGAAGTTACATCAGTACCACCGATATAGTTTTGGAAGTAGTTGGCGGTTGTTAAAGCCTGTACATATAATCTAAAGTTAGAGTAAGACATAAACACAACTAAGTCTTCACGAGACATTGCGTTGTCATCCAATACGTTGATTAATTTATTTACCTCAAAAATAGGATTACCTGCTGTAGTTGTTGAACCTGTACTAGTAAATGTAGAACCACTTGAAGATGCTACACCTGTTTGACCTGATGCAATTAAAGTCTTCAAACCATTGAAACAAGATGATCCAGTGGTTGCTTGCCATAATTGTTGTTCAATTCTTTGTTGGATTTGTTTAACTTTTAACTCAGCAATTTGTTGTTCAAACGGAACAGATTCTTGAGTTTGACCTGGTGCCATTAACATTGACTGATAAGTGTCAAAAAGATCTTTGTAACATAATGCTTCATTGTACTTCTCAGGACAAGTTGTAATGTTTGATTGAGTGAAGGTAGTTGTACCTGATGGAGACCATCCGCAAGTACCGTCTTGGAAATAAGCTGTAGAGTTTAAAAGGTTCAATGCTTGAGTACCTTTAATACCTAATCTTACGTTTGCGTAACGAGCAGTTGTTCCACCGATTAACGCCTTTGAAAGTAATTCACCACCTACTTGGTCAACGTAACTACCGATTGTTGCTACGTCATAAGCGAATTGTTCTTTTGATAAAATTTTCATAATTATTTTATTTTTTTTTATTTGTTATTTTTTCTTAATTCAGCAATCATATCTAATTTAGATTGAAGTGCGTCATCATTATTGTTTATTGATTTATTAAAATCAGTTTTACCGTTGGCAATCTTTTTTGCTGCTGGTTCTTTTTTGAATGAGTTAAAGTCAGAAGATAATGAAGACATTTGTTCTTCCATCTTTTTTACTTTGTCACCCATTTGGTAGATAAACTCTTTTAACATATCTAACATATCCTTTTCCATATATTCTTTAGATACTTCAATCTCTACTTCAGGTTTTTCACCTTCTTTAAGGTCGTCTACTACCTCTTCAACTTTTGCGATAATACCGTCTTTGGTTTCAACTTTAGTTCCGTCCTCAAGTTCATGTACTCCATCGGGTGCAGGAATTTCTGCATCTTCTGTAACTACTATAACTTTGGCTCCTTCTACTAAACTATCACCTGAAACTTTTACTACAGTTCCATCGGCTAACTTTGCGTCAAGGAAAATTTCCTTTACTGTTTCAATTTTTCCGTCTTTAACTTCTATTTCAAAGTTTTCAACTAGTCTGAATGAACCATTTTCTAATGCAACACGCTCAAACTGATCATTAATTTTGGTGATTTCCTCACCTTGAATTAAATCTTTTGTTTCAAGTATTGTATTATCTTCCAATTTGAAAGACTTTAAAGTAGGTTGTTCAGCCATAAATCCAAATTGAACCATTAATTTTTTAATCTCTTGAATGGCGTTTTTAGAATTTGACATAATTTGTTTTTAATTTTATTTATTATTTCTCTAACTATATATATAAAATGTAATATATATTACCAGATTTATTTTTATTCTTTAATATTCTTCAATATTTCACTTACTTTATATAGGAACATTTCTTCTTTGGTGAACGCTTTAACTTCCTCAAAAAATCCTGAGACCGAGAAACCATTTAGACCACCATTTTTAATTTTATCCCATACTTGGTCATTCTTAACCTTCATAGATACAAACCACGTTCCTATTGGTAATTCGGAATAACCGTATTTGTTGCTCTTGTCCTCTATATCATCTTTAATCCAAGATTCAATTACATATACATCTTTTACCGCTTTACCGTCATGATTTTCATCATTATTGTCTATGTACTTGTTTCTCATGTATTTTTCAGCAATCATCTTGATAGTTTCAGCGCTGAAGAAAACATAATAAGGATTACCTAAGGCGTCTTTTCTGAATATATTTAAATCAGGAACCATTGCAGGTCCAACAACTATTCTTTTTTCTTCGTTCTCAACTTGGAAATGTTGTTTTGACATTTGTTTCTTTTCAAATGAATTGATTTTTGATTCAGCCCAAGATAGTGCTGATAGTCCACCCCAACTGTCGTACATCAATTTTCCACAACCATCATCGTATGATTTAGAACTTTCCAAATCTACCTTATGTCTTGATAAGTAACTATACATACGCTGTATTGTGTCTTCAGATATAGGATTACCTTGTGCTAAATCGTTTGCACGACCTTTACCCACGTCAGTTCCACAGTCTCCCCAACCATTCTCCTCAACGTATTTAAGAACCGCCTGAGCATTGTTCTTAACACTATCAGGATAATCAGAATAACTTTCAAACATCGTTGGTTTTGTTAATGACTTTGAGATAGTATTACCTGTTTGACCTGTCTTAACGCCAGGATCAACATAACCACCAATACCACCAACATCATAACCCATATCATATTCAGATGCATTGTCATAACCACATTTGTTACACATATATGGTTTATCACCACCATCTTCCATATTCCAACTATGTTCACATTTTTTACATTCAATAACCTTTTGTTCTAACTCATCTTCATGATATAAATAAACACTATCTTCTGTATGAACAGCTCCTGTCATTAATCTACCATCAGCGTCTTTATGTGTAGGACCTTCGTACAATTTACCATCTTCTGTATAATGTGGTACACCTACTTCAAATCCTTCTTTTGTAAATATGAATGATGGATGTTCATCAACCGTTGTTTTAGGTTGAGGGTATCCTAATACGTTTATATCCAATCCTGTGTCCACTCTTCCCTTTCTATCAGATGATTTGATGTTTATATCAGTTCCTCTTCTATAAGTGATTTTAGACCACAAATGACGACAATTATATCCACCTCTCCATACCATTGCTGGTGAACCCTCATCGTTGGTAATATTCTCAATATCTTCAATACGAAATACCCAATTCTTTACCACAAGGTCTCTACAAAAATCTCTTGTTGTTTCTTTGATAGGAGAACCTGGTGCCTTAGGATTAAGGATATATTTGTATCTAATTAGATATTGGTCAGTATCCTCAAATGATGGTGCGTTTGGATTTGCGTCAATAAAGTTTTCTTTATTGTTATATTCGGTTTTGTAAACTTCCCAACCATCGTTTAATAATTCTTCTTCATTCTGTCCTTTATCTAAGAACTTTTCCAAATAGATTTTATCTTCTCCTTCAGGAATGTGAAATTCTTGAGGTTTAACTTTGTTAAAGAACATCCAATTAATTTCAATTGCTGGTTCGTCAACAAGGGAAATACTATCAATTCCAGATAATTCATCATCTTCTTCTATTTTAAGTTCAAAAACTTTGTCTTTTCTTATCATAATATTAAATATATAAAATTATAGAGTTATAATGTACTTAAGTCCTTAAGACGGGCTTGTTTTTCCATTTCACTCTTCATGTCACTTGACACTACATATGTCTTCATAACTAATGGTTGTCTATCTTGTGCCACATTTTGAACACTTGGATTATCAAATCTTGATGACCCCGCTGCTCCTGGCATAAACGATGCTCCACCACCATATTGGTTCATTGCTGACAACATCGGACCAAACATGGATACAGCTCCTCTTGTCATTACTGCCTCACCACCTTCAGCGTTAATCATAACACCACCTGCTGCTGATTTATGAGATGGTCCATCAATCATACCACCATCACCGTAGTTTCTACCTAATGTATTTCCTTGTTGTTTTCCACCACTACCTCCACTTGCGTTAAATTCAGTTGATTTAATCTTACTGATTTGTACTGCCGTCATGATACCTAACGCCGCTGCGTTTGCTATCTTAACAATCCAATCAAATGGTGAAGGTAAAGTCGATGGTTGAGTTAATATTTGAATAATACCTGATGCTGCCGATAGTGCTGCCGTTGCAATTTGATACTTTTTGTTTTGTTCAAACGCCTTCTTCCTATCCTCCATGGAGTTTTCTGTATTTTGAGATTCAAACTCATAGAAGGCTCCAATTGCACTAGTTAAATTTGCCAGAGAATCCATCATTGCGGTTGCCACACCTGCGTATGCTTGAATTTTTTGATTCTGTAAATCCTTTAAATTTTTTGTATGTTCTCTTTCAATTATCTCTATTTCCGCTGCGTTATCTCCTGCCGCTTTAATTCTTGCCGCGTAAGATAAGTTTTCAGCATCTTCAAGGTCTCTAAACATTTGACCATACAATTTCTTCTCTGTTTCCGCTCTTCTTTCCAATAGTGATGCGATTGTATTAAGTTCGGATACATCAATCATGTTCATGTTCTTGGCGTGTTGTTTTGCTAACGCCTCCATAAATTCATAATTCTGTTCGTTTCCTCTTTTTTGTTCTTCGTATCTTGCGTTCTCAATGTCCCTTAATTTGTCATATGCCTCAGCGGAAACTTGGTACATACCATCATATTCTAATTCAAGATTACTTCTAATATTACCTAATTCTTCTTTGTCTATGGCAAGTATTTTCTCCCATTGTTGTGTTCTTGCCTCTTCTTCTTTATCGTAATTACCATCAGCAAGTTTAAAATCTTTTTCTAATTCTAAAGTTGCTAAATCACGTTTTCTTTGATAAAAATCTTTACTGTTTGAAAGTTCTTCTCTTAAGTTTCTATTTTCTTCATTTATTTTTTGTTGCATTATCCATGCGGCATATTGAAGTTCTTGTTTTCTTTCATTTTCTACCGCCACAGCCATTTCTGCCGCCTGTTTCTCTTTTAATTTTAATTCTGTACCACCAGCAAGTCTTATTTCTTCTAATTCCTTTCTATGTTGTTCTTTTAATGTATTAATTGCGAAAGTGGCTTTTTGAAGATTACGTGCTTCTTCATTTTTAAGAAGTTCGGTACTTAATTCTAATATTTGATTACTTCTCTCAATTATTGCCGCAGTATCTTCTCTTCTGAATTGTCTATCTAATTTTTGTAATTCGGCATTACTTGATGCTTTAATTTTAACTTTTTGATCCTGTAAATATTTAACGTTTTCTTTTTCATCGTTAATTGATTGATTTAATGCTGCTATTGTTTCTGCTCTTCTTTTCCTTTCTTCGTCTGAACCTTGGTTTGCTATGGCTTGAATTTGTTCTTGTAAAGCCATCATTCTAATAATCCTACCATTTGCTCCCTTAATCTCACTATTTGCTAACTCTTCTTCTGTTACCTTTTGTATTTCTAATGTTTGTTTTTGTGTATAACGTTCATTATCAATACCTTTTAATGTATTTTCTTTATCTAATTTTGTTAATTCAATATCTCTATCTCTTTTGATTTTATCATATTTCTTCTGTAATAAATCCTTTTCAATGTAATATAATGCGTCTAATTCAAGTATTTCAGTATTTTTATCGTCTACCGACATTTTCTCATCATCTAATACTGCCTTTCTTTTTTCATTATATTTTTGTTGTAATTCTAATAAACCTCTATAATGTTCAGATAAAAAAGATGAATAATTGTCTAATGTCTTCTTTTGTCTATCTATTGACCTTTCTAATTCAAGAGACATTTGTTTTGCTCCATTATTAACTCCACCAAACGCTGACGCTACAGCATTGATTGCTCCTGCCAATATATTAAGTGCCCCAACAACTACATTTAATATAAAGTCGGTAACTGGTTTTAATGCGTTGAATAAGGCGCCAACTGCGTCTCCTACCGCGGCGAACGCGTTTTGAAGTGGTTTAAATGATTTGGCTGCGTCCATTACTGCCGATACTAAAGTAACCAATAAACCTACTAAGAAACCAACTAAACTGGTTTTTACTATTTTATCGAATGAACTAAATCCTAAACCCAAAGATTTGAACGCTGAAGTTGCGTTTTGTGAAACACTTTCAAATGTTTGTAAACCCTGACCAATCATTCCAATTGGACCAGGTATTTGTGCTAAGGTATCGTCTAAATCTTGAGTACTTCTAACTAATCTTTCTTGAGCATCTCTTAACGATTTAATCTTCTTTTCATTATCTGCGTATTGTTGTGAGTTTTCCTTTCCTTGTTCCTCTAATGCTACTTGTGCTTTAGTTAATTCAGCAATCTGTGCTCTATATGATTTAACATCATTTTCACCATTCTTCAATTCATTATCAAAATCACCAACGGATTTTCTTGCCTCTTTCCATGCCTTATCTGCCGCCTTAATCTCAGCGTTAAGGACCTTATAACGAGGGTCATTTAATGGTAGTGCTTGTAAGTCTTTCTTGGCTTCTTTAACTACCTTATCAAAATCTTTGAATGATATTTTTGCTAGGTCTAATTGTTTACCGTTAACCTTAATATCAAAATTTATATCTTTTGTGGCCATATTCTATTTTTTTTAACAAATTCCTGCTATTGATACATTTGGGAATCCTGTATAACTTAATGTTCCGTCTTTAACACATCCGGTAAGTGTTTGTGAGTATGCCATAATTGTTCCACCCACAGAACTATTTTCACAATCTAAACCACTCCAATAGACTTCGTATCCATTTGAAGTGTTATCAATAATCCATGATGTTGATTCACAAGGTCCTGGTGTTGGAGTTGGAGTTGGTGTTGGAGTTGGTGGTAAACCACTACATGTTGTTCCACAATTGGTTATTGTAAACGATGCTACGTCCGCAAATGGGAAACCTGGTGTAATTGAACTACATATTGCACATTCTGTTATGGTATAAGTTCCTGTTGTGGATACAAATACATAATAATCATCACCATTTGTTTGACTATCATATTTAATCCAACCAGTATCTGTTACGTTTAATGTTGCTCCACTTTGATATACCGTTGGTGTCGGAGTTGGTGTAGGTGGACCTGGTGTCGGTGTTGGCGTAACTGGTGTTGGAGTCGGAGTTACTGGTGGTGTAATAGTACTTATTACAATATTTTGACATATGGGATAGACCGCTCTTTTTCCAATAAATCTAACTTCAAAATAATATGTTCCATTACTAAATTGGGATAAACCAAAGTCTGATGGTAATACAGTAATTCCCGCAATCGTTCCTGAAAAAGATGTTGAACCTGTTGATGAGCTACTTTGTGAATTTATCGTTCTCCATGGTTTAAAATATTCTTGACCTGCCGCCATCATATGAAGTGTGAATATAGATACATTACCACTTTGTCTTAAGAATATTTCAGCATTATTTTTTGACCATGTATAACCTAAACTAAAGGTTAATGCTGAATAACTTATAGTTGTTGCGCTTAAACTAACTACCGTTCCACTTACACTATTTTCATTAATATCATGAATAATCTCTGTATCATATTCAGTTAAATCGTAATTTGGATATACGAAATTTTGATTATCAATTTGTTTTATATACTTTCTTCCCATATTATTAAATATATTTTTTCTCTATATCAGTTCCCAAATTATTCATTATTAACATATATTCTCAGTTCCATCAGAAAATAATCTAATAAAATGATTGGCAGATAAACCTCTATATGTATTAAATTGACCACCAACATATATTCTATCTGTTAAATCATCATTATGTACCCTATAAGTTGTACTATTAAATCCTGTTAATGTGGTTAACGTACTATCTACTGAACCATCTGAATTTAATCTTACTAATCCATTTCTTGTATTTCCATTCCACGTACTAAAAGGTCCTACAACTAATATTTTACCGTCAGGTAGGATGTCAAATGATTCTACCCATGCGTTACTTCCTGTTCCAATATTAAATGATGTGTCTATTGTACCATTACTATTTAATCTTATCAAGTCGTTAACGGATACTCCACTATATTTTGAGAATGTTCCACCAACAATAATCTTATCGTCAGGTTGAACCCTTACAAAGTAGTTTGCGGTATTTGTTGAACCTGAAAAACCTGAACCTGAGTTAAATGATGTATCAAGTGTACCATCACTATTAAACATGATAATATCTCTTGTAGTAACTCCACTATATGAAGTAAAATCACCAACGGCTACTATTTTTCCTGTACTTAAAACATCTACACTATAAATTTCATCTGTTATTGTATTAGGGGATGTTCCAAATGTATTTAATACTGCTCCTGTTGAACTTAATTTATATATATCGGTTGCTGTAGTTCCTGTAATATAATTAAAATCACCAACTACAATCATACTACCATCTGATAATAATCTTATATCGTTAACTCTTTTACCTCCTGTAAAATTTGGAAAATTGGCATTAAAAGTATTATCAACGGAACCATCGGTATTTAATCTTATAATACCCGATATACTATTTCCATTATATCTATTGAATCTTCCACCAACAATAACTTTACCATCAGGTTGAACGATAATTGTACCTACATATGATTTATAACCAGTATCTGTATAACTAAATCCTGTTCCGATATTGAATGAAGTATCTATATTACCAAATCTATTTGTTTTAACAAAGTTTCTTGATGCGTTCCCACTATAACCAGTAAAACTACCACCAACATATACATTTGAACTACTATCAGTTTGTATTGCTAAAACATAATCGGTTGTTCCTGATGGTGAAAATCCTATTCCTAAATCATAACATGTAAACTCTTCATTACTAATAAGATATTCAAAATTATAACTACTTGAATTACCTGTAACTGTAAAAGTTATTCCTGATGTAGAACCAGAAGTTATATAACTTTGTTTTATACCCATATCACCATTCTCATCATCTCTAGTATAATCCAATCTGTTTACAGTTAGATATTCATTTACATTAATTGGTGATCTACTAACCGTAATTGTATCATTAATATCTAAAAAAGTTGAATAAAGATTATCAATATTAGTATATTGTATTTTTGATGTAAGACTATTTTTTGTTACTTGTATATAAGGTGAACCAAAATCATACGGTAATTCATTGAACGTAACCATTAATGAACCAGAACTTAATTGTGGTTGTGTTATTCCCGATAATTGTATAATGTCTCTTTGTGGCATTTTATTTATTAATTTTAATTTATGTTGATGGGTTCATTGTTATATCACCAATATAAAATTCTGATAATCCTTTATATCTAAAATAATTTGAAACATTCCATGAAGTACCTCCATTTGTTGAATATAATACTGTATAAATAAAATTATTAGGGAAAGAAGGTGCTACCTTTCTTTTTATTGCCACATTAATTTTACTACCAGAACCATTTGTTGCTACCACATCAAATCTATCGGTAAAACTATAATTTGTAGAACCGCTTAATATTAAATTAAATGAATCAGCATAATCACTTGATTTATATAATTTACTTTCAGCCATCAAATACCAAAATTGACCAGTTTCATTGATTGCCATTTTGAAAAAGTATAAAGAATATAAATCTTTTATATTTTCTAAAGCCCATGTTGTTCCATAATTAGATGAAACATATAAATAAGAATAATTTAATAATAATCCAATATATTGACCATCACTTGAAATTGAAAATTCATTTATAATTGAAGTACCTGTCATAGATGGAAAGGTCGTTAAGGTTGTCCAAGTTGAACCTGAATTTGTTGATTTTATAACTTTTGAACTTCCCGCTAAATATATTGTACTACCATCTAATGTTAAATTTCCTTTAACATAAGGGTCACTAATACTTGTACCCGTTAAATTATTATAATTAGAACCATAATCAGATGAAAATATAAAATTAGTTGAATCATAAGTAATTAATCTATATTGTCCATTTCTTGACATTGATGTTGTGGCAAAATCGGCAGAACTCATACCATAAGAACCAACCTGTGTAAATGTTGCTCCACTATCACTTGATTGATATATTCTATCATTAGTACTGGTTGCTGTATTATTAGTAGTTACGATTATGTATTTACCTGATGAATCTAATGATAATATATATGGTTCCGTAGTTCCAGTAAATCCATATATATCACTAAAATCTAAACCATTATTAGTGGATTTCATTATACTTTGACCTTCTTGTGGTGTATTTGATAATAAAATTATTTCACCTCCAACTAATGGTGTAGGAGTAGGAGTAGGAGTTGGTGTTGATGTTGGTGTTTGAGTCGGAGTAGGAGTTGGACTTGAAGTAGGCGTTGGAGTTGGAGTAGGTGTAGGAGTTGGAACCAAACATTGACCGTAGTTAATGGATGAGCCAGTCAACACACCCCATGTTGATACTGTACTATAAAATTCTGAACAGTTATTAAATAAGTTTGTACCTTGTCTTGTTGAACCACTATTCATCCAAAAGGTTGGCATGTTATATTGGAAAGGTCCGTACTGTTCATTATATATATAATTGTGTAATGTATCATTACTCCAATCTGATCCTGTTGAGTTGTAAGTATCCTCATCAACCTCATACATACTATAAGGACAATAGACTTCCTGAGAGAAGTTTATTACAAACTTGAATGAAGATGTAAAACCACTTGTTTGACCCGTTAAAGACCCCACAGAGTGATCGTAATATACTGACCAACCATAATTAGTGTCCAGTATATTTGGGTTCGTAAAATCGGTCTTAAATTTGAATGTACAGTTATTTAAACCATCACAATAATCATACATGAAGTATCTTGTTGGATATTGATTAACATCCCCATTAAATTGAATTAATTCAACCTTGGTTAATTCTCTATTAGTTAAATTAAATTCAGATATTTTGGATACAACAAAATATTGTTCATTAATCTTAATTGCGTCTTCAGGTTTTAGATATTTTACATCAGCATAACTTAAATCAAAGTTACCTGTCAATACCCTTGTATTAGGGTTATATAAATTAGTAATTCTATTTTGATAGAATGTTGAATATGCGTCGTTTTCTGTATATGTGTTGAATGTTTCTACACCAATTGTATCCGTTGGAAACTCTGAATTAAATAAAAGACATAAACTATCGTTATTAATCTTGTTTTGGTCCGCAAGTCCCATAGGCATTGTATGACTAATCACAGGAATACGGTCAAATTGTGTATATGTTGAACCTGATGTATTAGAAACATATGTATTATATGTCTTATAAAAGTTAGTTGCGTCATAGTTTTCACCCACAATGTCTAAGAATGGATTGAAACAACCCAACCAAAACATCAATTTAGGTTTAGTTTTAACACCTTTATATACCCAACTTACCTTTGAAGTTGTCTGATCTGTCTGTTCACTACTTGAACCAACGTAATTTATACCTAATGGTAGACTAATATTACCATTATTTGTGGTACCAGAGGTATCCCATTTACGAATTATCTCAGGTCCAAATATTGTTTCAATCTTTTTTACATTAGATTTAAATGATGTTGGACCATAAAAATTATTAATACCATATATACGATTGGTATTACCTTTAAATTCTTTATTACCTTCATCATTATCTTCAGCGTCTGTAAATGTTATTTGACTTTCAATAAAGTTTAACGCTGGCTCAACGGTAAATCCTTTGTCAAAACTAATCTTATCAGACCAGTTATGAACTGTACCACTACCTATGAAAAAATCATATGGTTCAATACGAATCACAGATGGTTCATAAGGGTCAGGAACAAGGACTAAATTGAACTTCTTGGCCACAGATGATAGTATGTCTATCTGTTTAATATTTTCGTCTATAACAAAATTAAAATCAACAAAATCACCATCCACAAAATTAACACTACTACCAACAGCCACAGGAAGATACAATAATGGACCACTTGAAGTTGCTGTACTTAAAGATTCACCAGTAAGAAATGTTGAACCCAAATCAAATGTTAAACCTGATGTACCATATGGAATTGTTGAATCAAATGTATAGTTTAGATAATTCATTCTGATATTAATATCATTTGAACAAAAACAAGGGATACCTGTCCCAAGTTTACAAACAATTGCATATTGTTTTTCATTTAAATCTAAAAAGAAAACATCCACACCTTCTAAAGGTAATGTTTGAATTGAATTTACTTTAAATGAGAACTTAGTTGCTTCAGAACTAAAATAACCATACATGTATAAACTCTTCATCCATGGTGTATTGAAAAAGTCTGAGGATATTTGATACCCATGAGTTTTAAATATCAATTGTAATAATCCCCAAACACTTAATGCTGGTTTTAATTGATTATCATAAGGTCCTTGTGTTGGACTATTAATTCTAAATTGTTGAACACCTGCCGCATATGCTGCTGCCAAAGAGGCATAAGAATTAAGGGGAGCTGTTGAAGTATATAATCTCGTTCTTTCAAGTATTGTTCCACCTGAAAAGTTAACAGTATCACCCGTATATAGATACCCATTATGAACAATTGGATAGAAATATAGATATGGTTTTTCACTATTGTTTGCGAAGTTTGTGTAGTTGAACGCCTCTGTAACATTATTTAAACTAAATTCATGGTTAAATTCAAAATCAGAATCAGAAAAATCTAAATCTTTTAATAAATTATTACCAATGGTACCGTATAAATCTGCCACAGTTGAAAATAAAGTAACATCATATTCCACTTTTGAATTAAGAACATTGATTTTATTTAATTTCATGTACCCTGTAAAGTATGGTTCATCATTTATCAATATCCAACATGGTACACGCTTAGTTGCGTTAAAATAATATCCAACAGTATCTACGTTAAAATAACTTTCAAAGAATGTGTTATTTGTTTTTGATGCTGGTAATAAAACTCCTACAGAAAAATCTGAATTTCTTTTTCCTATATCTCCTAACTCTGCAAAAGATTTATTAATTGATAATGGTATACTACTATAAATGTCCAAGGTTAATTGCTCAGTTTGACCTGATATTGAACCTGGAATATTTGTCTGTACTCTTAATGTTGTTTGTTGTTGTGACATATTAGAAACCTCTATTTACGAAAGTTGTCTGTGCTGACTTTAATGTTATTCTATATTTGTTCAACTTTTTATGTTTTTTAGTAATATGATCAACCTCTGTTGATATTACTTGTACTGGTGTTAAATCTTTATATATTTTATCTTGTCTATCCATCGGTGATACGAAGTCACTCTTCATGATATAAACTTGAGGAGATGTAAATAAACCTTCAATCCAATGTGCTTTAGGTAAGTTAAGATATTCACTTTCAAGAACAATCTCATTACTTACGTCTGACGCAAATGTCTTTAAAGAACGACCTACATTTCTATCAGGTGATTGTAAATCCGTTGCGTAGTATCTACTATCATATGTTTGTGCCGCTATTTTACTTGTTTCTTGTCTAAAAGATGTGAATGTGTAATAATCATATCCACCTCTTTGATTCAACCATACCAATCTTGTGTTTTCTGGTTGACAGTTATTGTATAGATAAAAATAAAATATTTCAGATACTGGTCCTAATGGTCCAAGAATTTGTCTATTTGCTTGGTTAGTTGGCCATGCATAACATAATTGTACCTTATAATATGCCACTTGTGACCAGTCTACTGTTGCGAACAAATTGTTTATATCTTTTGGACCACATGGTAATGAGAATATTTCAAGTGTGTTTTCAAAGTCTGTAGGTGATTCATATGTTGTACCACTGAAATTTAATTCTTGGTTAAAATAATCTACTTGATTATTGTTCTCATCATAAAATTCAAATACAGCATAGTCTGCTTCAATTACTTGTCTATCACCTGTTTGTCCATTTAAATAAAATAATACATAATTTTCTTCTTCTTGTATATATTGAATCCTTGGTGCCTCAGTTAAAAACCTTGAGGTCTCTGATTGTTCAGGAACCGTTGGATAGTCCATTAAGAACTGAGACATTGGTGACAATCTTCTATAAACATCAAGTGTGTTAATAGTTGTACCAGTTCCAATTATAGTACCTATTTCTTGATCAAAGTTTGGTAGGAAATACTTCTCATCCATTTGGAATATACCTCCCACATAATTAAAGTATGCCCCCGTATTTGTGAAACCAGATGGAACAAATGATGTATCAGAGTTACATGCTGGAATATCTGTAAAGTGATTTAATGGATTATTTGGTGAGGTAACATATTCATTAACTGTTGTATTACCTGAAATAAATGTATAACCAAACTTATATGCTGCTTTAACAGAATTTGGATATGGATTATTAAGGTTAATTTGAGTTGTTGTATTATACCAATTGTTTAACCAATAGTATTGGTAATGTTCTGACTCAACGTAATTTGACATGTAGTCATATGGTCTTACATTGAAATTATAATAATATGTTGAACCTGATTGTGATACCTGATATGGAATAACAGACATACGACCAACGACATCATTATCTTGATACAAATCAACATTTAATTTCATAGATGACACATAGGTATCACCAGTTAAAACAACTTCATATGTTCCACCTCTTTGGTAAACCATATCAGTACTTCTACGAAGTTGTGTATTATTATTTAAACCGTTACTATATAACGATGGATAACCAAATGTCATATTCCTTCAATTAATTTTACTAAATCATTCATGGTTGCGTCAGCAATCAATTCTGTTATTCTTGGGTCTTTATAAATCTTTTCTACTGATATTTCCCAAAAGTTCTTAGGTTGGTTATAATAACCGAACGCTTTCATACTACGTCTAATCACATATGCCACACTCTTAACATTCTTTTCATTCTTTGGGAGATACCTACCCGTTTTCATATCTCTAATTTTAAAACTTTTTTTGTTCATAATCCACTCCTCAATCACACCCTTTGCCACATTACCAGGTCCTCTATCATTTGCCAACCAATATGCGTATGTGTTAATTAATGGTTTACCACCAGGTCCTGACAATTGAATAACTTGTATCCCTTGCTTATTAGGACCTGTCTTTGCTTTAATACTGTTTCTTAAATTACCTGTGGCCACTCTATTAGTTGTACCTTTTTGATAACGTCCGTATATGTATACCTTATCAGATAAACTTTCCTTGACAATCTCCTCAATAATAGGTGCTAATAAATTTAAGTCCATATTATGATGGGTTTATAATTAAGTATGCTACCGTATCTGCGTCTCCATTATGGTCTGATGTTATACTAAATGTTCCACCACCTTTTGATGTTACACTTACAGTTCCATTTCCACTATTAGTATTTGTTTGTTTGGTTAAGAATATTAAACTTGTTGCTGAAACCAAACTATTTGATACTGTTGCCGTACCAGGGTTTCCACCATTAAGAACAAATGTTCCCATTGTTTTATCTGAACCTGATGCGAATAACACATTACCTGTTACAGCAAATGAACCTGATATAGTTAAAGGTGCACTACCACTCTTAAACATAATTGGTTGACTAGTACTTGGTAACTGTACATTGAAATAATCTTGTGCTTCATCAATACCTTGTAAAGAACCTAATATTAAGTTATTAGAACCTGTTGTGAAACTTGATGCCTTTGCGAGAATTACGTTATTAGAACCTGACCTAATACTGATATTACCAACACCTAACATCAAGTTGTTTGAACCTGTTCTAAAGTTGTTAAAGTTACCACCCATTGTATAGTTGTCAGTTGATCCTGACGTGATACCAAATTGTGTATCTGTCTGGTCCATATTAGATTGACCTAAGAAGAAACCTATTTTTCTTGCTGGGTTAAAGAATAACTGTGGTTGGTTTGTACCATCCGCAATTCTAATCGAACCTGATTCATTATACATTCTCATTGAACCTGAGTGAATAACAAATGTTCTATCTGATGTATTTACGTTTGAACTACTTACTATTGATGTTCCTATTGTTGTTAATGAACCAGATATTATTGTGTTTGAACCACTATCAATTGATAAACCTGTTCTTCTTGTTGATGTTGCGGTACCCGTTCCTACTGCGAAAACTATATCTTGTGATAATGATAATGAACCTGTATCATTAAATCTACCAAAGAATGCTGAACCACCTGCGGTTGTTGATGTATTTGATGCGGACACTGATAAGTTACTACCAAATATTACGGTTGAAGTTAAGTTTGAATTTGATGATGAAACAAATGATGATGATATAATATTATTATTACCACCAATTAAGTTATTGTTAAATGATCTTGCTACGTTTGATGATTGTGAACCTGATACATATATGTTATGACCTGTTCCAACTGCTCCACCCAAAAATGTATTATTATTAAGAGTAACGTTGTTATTAGTAATATTTGAACTACTTACGTGGTTATTAACTGTAATAGGTGAGTTATTAAAGTTACTTGAATAGTTGATTGAACTACTGATATGATTTAATGTAACACTAGTACCATTAATTAAATTTGTTGATATTGATGGTCTTGTGTTTGTTACAAAGTTTTGTGTTGATGTAATACTACCACCATTCAATAAGTTTGCTGCCATAGCTTGAATAGAACCACTATTACTATTAATTGTAATGTTTCCTGCGTTTAATGTATTATTTTGAAAAATTGGATGACCACCCGATAAAGACGATGTGGTAAAGTTCATTAATATATTTGCGTTAGCACCTACATAGTTGTTTGTTGTTTTAGGGAATAATAATGAACCTGTGTTTAAATAAATTCCACCACCATTAGATGTTAATGTATTATCTGAACCTGAAATATAACCTTGTTGGTCTACACCACCACCATTACCTGTGGCTCTTAATTGTGGTAATGATACTATGTTATTTGAACCTGTGATTCTTAATGAACCTGTATAGTTTGCTTGTGTTGCACCAGGTCCACTTGCTGCTGGATTTTCACTCCAACCTTTAATTATATTAACTTGTCCCGCTTGTGAACTTGTTAAATATAATGATGGTTGAACTGTTGTGTTAAGTGATAAATTTAATAAATTACCATCAGCGTATAAAGAACCTGTAACACCAACGTTATTAGTTGTGTTCCATACTGAACCTGTTAGTGCAAATAAACTATCTCCACTTGTACCTGATGTACCTGCGGTTCCACTTGTTCCTGAAGTTCCTGAACTACCACTATCTCCTGAAGTTCCACTTGTTCCCGATGAACCAGCAACACCTGATGTACCACTACTGCCACTACTTCCTGATGTACCTGAACTTCCACTTGTACCTGATGTACCGCTCGTACCTGAACTACCACTACTTCCTGAATCACCACTTGTTCCTGAAGTACCAGACGTTCCATTTGTACCTCCACTAAACGCAACACCATTAACAAGATATTGTCCTGTTATATCTATTGAACCTGTTACGCTCATTGAACCTGAAACATTTATATCATTCTCTGCTACAATATCAATACGTTTAACTGAACCGTAATTATCAACCTTAACATATGTTACATCATTACCCAAGAATATTTGACCACCACTTGCGGTGATGTGTGTATCAGTTGGTGATGTATTATATACTTCCAAATATCTTGCGTCAGATTGATTTGGTTGTAAGAATAAACTTCCTGTACCTTGTATATTAGTTACACCTAATGAACCTGTTACATTTAATTTACCAGTCCATCCATTATGACCAACATTCACATTACCCTCACCACCATCAGCGTTAATATATAATGTTCCACCATTTAATGATGAGAAGTACAACGCACCTGATACATTGTCGGTTGATACAAATGAATTACTTGGGAAAGATAAATTCCCTTCAATTATTTGGCTACCAATAAAAGTGTTTGAACCTGTGGTTGCGAAAGAACCAGTATCAACCGCACTTCCTGTAATTGGTGAACCATTAACAGTGAATGAACCTGAGATGTTTACCTCAGTTAAACTCATCTGTAAAGGTGAATTATCACCGTCACCTGTTTGTACGGTTTGTAGTGTGTTAGTTAAACCATTAGTACTATCGGTCATTTTTAAAAGACCTTGAAATGAACTACTAACGTAAAGATTATTTAATTGACCCATTTTATATTAATATTTTTTTAAACATTATCCCATTGTTCTTTTATTTTTCTCCATAACTCATTAACCTCTTCCCATGTTAAGTTAGGACTAAAGTTGGTTGTTGGAAGAACACATCTATTATAATCAAATTTTTGTTGAACGGAAATATTAAACGACCATCCAGCAAGAGTAGATTCTGTCTCCTCCAACCATGGGTTTAATACTGCGTCCCACTCAACATCGTAATCTGATAAGTACGCTTTAGAATAGAAATCCTTACATATCTCAAGACAATCTGATAAGACCTCAATTTGATTTGATTGGTCTTCCTCTATTTTATCACAAACAATAACATTCCATGTTATGTGATAATGATTCTCATTTAATTTTGTTGTATCAGGTATAAAATATATACGAGGATATTCAGGTTCCTTCTTTGTTATTATATCGTTTGTTAATTGACTACCATCACCGAAACCATAACTTCTTAATTGTTTATGGTTCTCAGCGAATTGTTGCCAATCATCTAATATTTGTATGTAAGATGAAAAAGATTCATCTTGTGGGAAACTAAAAGCTTCCATTGGTAAATTACAAGAGTTGTAATCAAATGGTACGGACAATCTCATGTTTAATGTCCATCCTGCAAGTATTGTTTCAAATCTTTCTGTAAACGGATGTATATCCGGTGCGTAATCACCCACAACAATCTTACTAAAATCACCTTGTTCAGATGTATATGACTGCCAGAATATGGTCCATATATCAGTACATATTTCCAAAGTATCACTCATCACTTCCTTAAGGTTGGATAAATCTTCTTCTACCTTGTCCATTATTATAATTGAAAAACTATAATGGATATTGTTTTGTTTTAACTCAACATTCTCAGGTATAACATACATTCTTGTATATTTTGGTTCCTGTTTGGTAATGACATCGTTGGTTAATTGTTCAAAATCACCCACACCAAATGAATTTATTTGTTCATGATGGTAGGCTATCTGACCAAAATACGATACTAGTTGTTTATAATTTAACATATTCTCTTAATATTAAATATAAAAAGACCAACAATAACCGCTGAAATTATGCGAGATATCCGTTGGCCTTCTTTTGTTGTTTTATTTGTTCTTCGTCCAAACCTATTAAGTAGGTCAATTGATTTAACGCTTCAATAATTTTTTTGTCAAGGATTTTATCGTGTTCATTGATTTTGTTATCTGATAATCTATTAAGGACGACGTACCATCCGAATCTTTTTTCGAAAGTAATTTCCATACTAGACTCCAATTCTTTACTATCCATTTCGTCATCTCCCATTCTCTCCTGATCTTCTGTGTCAAAGATAGACGGGTATAATTGGATAACCTCTTTCCGAAGTTGGTAAAAAAAAACTGTCCACCTAACGCAAACTTGACATCTAATTTCTTTTTGAAGAGTTCCGCCCTATCGTTGAGGGTCTCTTGATTATACTTCTCAATCTTAAAGTTGTGTTTGGATTTGGAACTTATGATTGGTCTATACATGATGGCTGCGATAATATGTAGATAATCCATCACCTCCTCTGGTTTCTTTGTTAATAATGTATCAAGGTCAGCAAACTCACCAAACGTAATTTCCTTATATGATGGTAGATACCCGTACTTAACACCATTCAATTCAAATGTATCTACTAAATTATATGGTGGTCGTGGGACCATGGCGAAGATTGATGTGGATAGAAACTCAACCTTATGATGTTCAGCTTCCAATAAGTCATTCATCGGACAACTGGTTAATAAGTTAATAACCTTTGCGTGAAGATATTCATCCTCAAACAAATCCTTAACTTTAAAAATCTTTACATAATCCTCTATGGATAAATAATCAGGTAAGTTATAATCATTACCGTTAAAATTAAATGTTACATTACTCATATATATATATATATTTTATCCTACGAAAGTCATTGCGTACCTTCCTGTAGATTTTAAATTCTTTATGTCAAAGTACATTTTCATCATTAGACTATCTGATAAATCGGGAGACTTACCCAATACCTTTTTCATTTCATCCTTTGATTGAACTGCCACTTTATTATCTTTATCAATATCCTTTAACTTAACACTTAATAGTTCCTGTGTCAAGTCGTCTACTATTGTTGGGTCCATTAAATTCAAACTTATCTTTCCTTCCTTTAACATGTCAGATAGTTTAACATAACATTGGGATTTAAGATTGGAGAAGTTTTGGTCATGTAGTGCTTTGGAATTATTCACAAAGTTTACACATCCCCTCAACTGATCTGCCACACCTCCACCAACTCCATCACTATCCACAATTAAATGGTTGATATGTATTCCATATTTCTGTATTAGAGTCCTTATTTCAGACGATAAATCTGTGGTTGATAGTTTGGTATAGATTAGTATTTCCGTGACCACCAGTCCCACCCAAATCGTTACTACGGACCTGTCACTACCAAACCTACCAACATCGACTGACATATACTTCTTATCCATTCCATTTGGTGTATCTCTGAACACACTATCCGATATACTATCAAACTCAAACAAACTTCCTGTGTCATCCAAGTAGTCCCAATCACCTTCAAGTAATCTACGTCTTTGTTGTGGTGGTAATTCCTTCAACATTTGTATGTAACTATGGGGAAGATGGGGATTGTCTAATGGAAGACTAGGTATAAATATCTTGTTTTCTTCCAAAATCCCATTAACATGTGGTAAGTAAAAGTCTTTCTTAATCCAATTGTTTGCAGGGTTACATGTCATTAATACCTTTGGAATTAGATTATACTCATTTAACTTATAACGTAAACGAGATTTAATAATTGAAAAGGTTAATGAGGTTATCTGTGATGCCTCATCTACGAAGGCTGCCGATATTTCTAATGAACCTAATGAATCCATATTGGGATCACTTGGTTGTTGTTGTAGGTCCTTGAATATAATCTCTGAACCATTATTAAATGTCATTACATTTGATTGTCCGTTGAAGTTATAATGTTCACCAGACTTTAATCCCATAACATTTAATAAATCAAATAACGTATTAAGTGTGGTTAGTTTTAATTGTGTTAATACTGTTCTACCAATCAAACATCTAATCCCTTTATACTGTAAACATAAAGTTGTAATCCATAAACATCCTAACCATGACTTTCCTCCACCTGCTGACCCACCAAATAAAACTATGTTGGTTGAATCGTCATTAAGATATTTCCATGCCTGTGATTGTCTCTTGGTTGGATTAATGTTTATTTCCATATTCGTTTTCTATTCTTGCCTTTGCTATGTTTAGATATTCTTCTTCCTTTTCAATTCCAATAAAATCATATCCACCTCTCATTGCTGCCTTACCTGTTGAACCACTTCCCATAAACGGGTCCATAACCCATCCATCTTTTGGTGTTACGAGTTTGATTAGGTATAACATTAGGTCTGTTGGTTTAACTGTTGGGTGATAATTCTTTTTTGGTATATCAATCCAATTAGGAGTTTCACATACACAATCTTTTTGATTAACCATTTTAGTACCACACTCACTACACATTCTATCTAATCCTCTACCATTCTTTCCACTTGTATATTCTTCAAAATTATCCAACCCTTCATCCCTATCTTTCTTGGATGCCTTGGGACAATAGAAGAAACGACTTGCTCCACCTTTATCGTTATGTGATGTGATTTTACCTGTTCCAAACATTTCACCTGTTGGTATTTTTGTTGTTCTTTTGTCAGGTGTTGATTTACTAATCCCTGATTGTTCATCTAATACTTGTCCTGCCTCTTCGTCAAACATAATGTTTGCAGGCCATCTACCTTCGTTGTTTGGAATCCAATCTTCTGTTCTTTGATAATCTTTATTCCAACTATTACCACCTTCCCTTTCTGTTGATACTGAATGTGGTTTATCATCCTTATATACAATCCTACTCACATCTATATTAATTCCACCCGTTCCCCACTCTAATACATTCTGTGCTACATTACCTTTAAATGGTTTCCTCGCCATAACGATTGGTTCGTGTGATGGTTTTAGTGCGGTTCCCCATCCTTCCCATTTCTCACTATCAGGACTACCAGGTTTTGTTACATCAACATATCCATCACTATCTTTCGTTACAACATTGTCTTTCATAAACCCACCATTAGGTTGTTTATTTCTTACAGTTCCATCTACTCGTTGTATTTTTCTACCAACAACTTCCCTATCATTCCCTTGTAGTTTATCCACCGCCTTACTGATGTTATGAGACTTAGGAAACCCACTACCATAGACCCACATAATTTGGTCTCTAATCTCAAACCCCGCGTCCTCAATCCTTACCGCCATTCTGTGATACGTTCTACTACCACTAAATGATAATAGGTGACCACCAGGTTTTAGAACCCTTAAACATTCTTTCCATACATCAACAGATGGAACATCGTAGTCCCACTTCTTCCCCATAAATGATAAACCATAAGGTGGATCCGTGACAATACTGTCAATTGAGTTATCTTTAAATGTTTTGATTTGTTCTAAACAATCTCCGTGTAGTAGTACTTTCATATATATGTATATAAATTGTCAAAAACGAAACATTACTTCCGTTTAATTTAAATTTTTTTATTCTGTAATATTAATATTAATAGAAATAGTTTCACCATTTGAAGTTAGGTCAACTTTCTTTGGTGCTTCCATTCCTAATATCTTTGTTATGTCTCTTAGAACTTCTGATTCAATCCTTCTATTACCTTGTAGTCTACAACGATTTAAAAGGTCATACAGACGATTTAATTGTTCGGTTAGTATTTCCTCTTGGTTCTGAGTATATCGTTCCTTCAGACGGTTCCTAACATCCTTCCAAACGTTTTCCGCTTGTCTTGTTGTTATATCATATTCTTGTGCGAACTGTTTCTTAAATTCATCATATGATTTTTTCTCATATAACATTAACTCAAAGGCACGTTCCATCCTTTGTTCATATTCTATTTCGTTTGCTTTGTTTTCTTTGCTCATAATATTCCTATGTTATTTAAGTGATTGGTAAACTTTCTTGCTTGACCTTTACCACATCCTCCACAGTTAAATATAAATTCTTCACCAAAGAGTGCCTGATATACTTTTTGAATAAATTCTTTCTTGTCTTCTTTCACCCCACCGAATGATGTAAGTTCAGCGTATGCAAGTTTAATATCCTCTACGGTTGGAATATATATTTCAGGTTCCAAGTCAAATGGTAATGGTACATTTTCTACCACAACTTCTTTTGGTTTCTTACAAGTTGTACACTTTGTTCTCTTTTGTTTGCCAGGATTTTCAATAGAGTTTTGTTTTAACTTTTCTAATCTATCCTTACTTCCGAGTTTGTCCATATTTTAGTTCTGAGTTTGTCCACTTATTGGTGTTATTTCATCTATGTTATTATACCAATCTTCTTGTGGTTGAGGTATTGGTTCAGGCGTTGGTTCAGGTTTTGGTACTTCTTGAAGTGCTCTACCTTTTTTACAGTTACACATCTTGTTCTATATTTTCTCCTTCTACGATAACAGTATTTTCCCTATTGATTCTTTCTTGTTCTCTTTGTTTTAACATTACATCATATAGTTCAAGTAACTGTTGTCTTTCTTCAGGAGTATGTTTGTTTATCTGTTCCATTGTTTCTCTTTGAATCTTTAGGAACATCTTCTTTGATTCTCTATCTTGGAATCTTTTGTTTCTTCTTGTTGGTGATGCACTCATTCTTTTATCTTTTTACCGTGAATGACCCCCTGATAATCTATATCAATATGGTCAAACTTATAATAGTTTATTTCATAACCGTTGTTTTCTAATATATGTTCTATTGATAATAGACAACTCAAGTTGTGGTACTCACACGCTATCTCATCTATACCATCAAAATGTTTATATTCAATTGCGTTCATCATTATTTCAGATCCTTCCACATCAATCTTCATTACCTGTGGTTTGTAATAGTCCATATACATAATAAACTTCTCGTGCCTATCTACCATATCCATATGTGGAATGAAGTGTTGAACATTATAGTTTTGTTTAAACCATTCGTATGATTGTGGGTTTCCATCCACACCAATTACCTTTGATGCTTTACGTTCCTGTAAAAAATATACTGGTGTTGGTGTAAACTCTGAGTTGATTCCACATCCTAAATCTAATACAACCTTATCTCTGATGTTTAAAAATCCCCAATGAATGTCTGGTGATTCTGATGTGATGATTCCTTTTGGTTCCCTAATCTTCATTTTCTAATCTTTTTAATATTTTTGTTTTAACTTCTTTTCTTGCTTCTTTGATATATCTTGAAATAGAAGGTAGTGGTATGGTTGTCTTCTTTGATACTTTCTTTAATGACCCAAGCGTTAAATACATTTCAAACAAACTCTTATGAAACCAATTCAACTCACTAAACTCTGCTTCTAATATATCATAAATATTTTGTACTTCAAATGATTCTTGGTCTGATTCCATCTCAGCAATACCATTTAAGTCTACATACAATGTATGTTCCCTCCTTACCCTATAATAAAATGGTGATGTTTTTGAATAGAAATTTGTCCTGAGTATTGCGGTAATATAATACCTGATTGAATTGTCATCGTATGACTTTAAAATGATTTCGTCTTTGTCATACAATTGTAGAATTACTTCGTGTAATAAATCTTTGGATAGGTCGTGATGTTTGGTTATTCTCTCTGAAATGTTTGAGAGTAAGTAATAGTTCTTCGTTATGTAAGCCTCTATTATTTTATTCATTTTTAGTTAATAATGTTTTCACATCTGAAAGAACTTGTACGACCTCGTAATTCTCATCTCCCAAATTAGTTATAATAGAACTTTCAATAATTCCATCCAATATTTCTAACCTATCTATTTCAGGTTCAACACTTCTATCAATAATATGTAACATTGAATCTATTATAGTATTACATAATGATACCCTTTGTCTATGAGTAAACTTAAAATAGTCTTTTGGTATATTTAATTCACCTATGTCAACCGTTTCCTTATGCTCCATTCTTATTTATAAGTTTTTGTATGCTGGCTGTTGATACACCATACTTTATAGCAATTCTTTTATAAGACCAATCCTTACTTGAATTATATAATTCTATTATCTCTTTTCTATGTTCAGGATTCCAATTTATTTCTGATGTATAGATTAATTTCTTTTTAACCTTTGGAAATACCAATTTACCATTAATATATTCTTTAACACCAGGTTTTAAGAAATGACCACACTCATCACTATAAGTATAACCGAGTGCCTTCATTACCATATAGGTTTGTTCCTTTTGATATTCATCAGCCCATACCCCAACTTTATTATATACTCTTTCTGAACCACCACTTGTTTCTAATTCCCCGTATCTACTCTCCCTTCTTCTATCTAATTCCCTTTTGTTACAACATTTTCTACAATCAAGATATGTGGTTTTTTTACTTTTACCGTGATAATAATAATCATCCATCCTATGTTTATACTGCTGACAGGTTCTACATAACTTGTAGTCAGGATTTGTTGAGAATAGATTCTGTTCCACAGGTTGAGGTTGCAATACCTCTATTTCTAATTCTAAGACCACTGGTTCAATTATCTCTTTCATTGTGATACTTTCCTTGTATTTTGTTTTTTGATTCTTAAAACAAGACTTACAGATTCTTCTTGTACGCCATTTCTTTTGAGTGGAATGGTAATAACTATAATACTCATTTTCCTGTTTATCAATTGAACATTTACTACACTTAATCATAAATACTTGCGTTTAAACGAAAAACCCCCACCTAACAAAATATTAGGTAGGGGAAGAAAATTCCTAATGTTTGGGAACATATTAGAATAATAAATATTACACAAACATCTTAAAAAAGTAAATGGTCAATCTGTACTGCCTTTGATGTAGGTAAATCACCTACTAGTTTCTTTATTACATCAGTACTACCATTATTGTAGTAAGTAGATTTCAACATTGATTGTTCTCTCCACACTGGTTCTTCTATCTCTTTCAAATCAAAGATGTAGATACCGTTAGGTGTTGAGTTAACATACCAACAGTTTTCTTTTTCCATTAATACTTTGTACTTGTCTTGTTGAATGAACAGAAAACCATTATGGTGGTCATCCCTACACTTTGCCTCCATCCAAATATCGGATTCAGGATAATGCCAGTCAATAATTGAGTGCGGATCTTTTTCGTTGAGGTCTATGAGTCCAGTATATCTGGTGCTCATTAACTTGAACAATTCCTGTTCATTCATATTGGATAGATATTTTTCTCTGTTGAACATATTACATTAGTTTTTTATACGCGTGAATGTGTGCGATAGTTAATTCATTTACTTCCATATAGTTCTTTGTATTTTGAATAAACTTTTCCGCAGTGTTAGTTGAGATTAAATCCAATTTCCATTTACGATTATCATTTTCAAAAAACAGGTTCAAATATTCTTCCAAATATTCTTTACCAAAATTCATTAATACATTTACCTGTGGAACTTTGATGTCGTCCAGTATACTAGAACTTGTATCTGTTGAGGTATTATCAAATAGTTTTTTATCAACTAGCGAGTTACCATCCCTAAATTCCCTATCTCTTTTATACATATCAATTATTACTCGTTCGTATGTACTGCGAGAATCTTCAGGTATTTCTAATACTTCCAATATGTATTTTTCCTTTCGTTCTTGTGATAGATAAGAAAATTTGATAGGGCGTATTTCACCTGCTCTGTATTTCCATACGCCATCTGTTGTTAATTCTGGTCTGTTTGCCATTTCTATTTTGTTTAAGTTAAAGATATATGCGAGTATATTCGCCTATTTTATATATACAAATTTAAATAATTAAATTGATAAAAAAAAATCTCAAAGAAGATATGCGAACATTCTCGCTCATACTCGCTCCTTTCTTTTATTTGTTTTTTATACTGGTGCTCTATGCTGGGTAAAATGCTGGATAAAAAATTTCAATAAAAATTTTACACGGTCCAACAGGGGTGATTACCTGAAGTCTAGTAGTTTATTTGAAATGGTTCCTACTCCACCATTAGAATGTGTATAACAATAAATACATAATTTTTTCCGAAAAGACAAATTTTCCAATAAATTTTTTTTTATCAATTATTCTTCGTATATTTGATTAAACAATAAAACAAACAGAAATGGCAGAACTACAATTTTACAGCACAGATATCAAAATCTTGCAACAATCTCAAAGTAAATTAGTACTTGAGTATTTGAATCTTATGGGTATTAAACCTACCGTAGAAGAACTTTGGAGAGTAACTGAAGTATTTGTTCAATGTTGTCTTCATAACCAAGACGATGACCTTAAAAAGAGAATTAAAGCGTTGGATGAGTGGGTTGTAAAAAAACAATCTAAAAATAAAGTATAATACATTTTTGTTTATATAGTGTTAAGGGGGATTTGGTTGGTGTACCATTTCTCCCTTTTTTAAATATTTATGGTTATGAGAAATTTTAAATTCCTTTCATCTGTTGATGATGAAGATGCAATTGAACCGAATCTTGATAGATTCCATCAACTGATAGGTTATCAAAGAAGAACTGAAGTGGACATTATTCCAACAGAACCACCCCAAATTTACACTCAAATCATAAGAGTGGAACTTCCTATCAATGAGATGACAGAAGACCATTTAAATCAACTTAAAATGAGTAATCAGAGTATCTTACTTAATGAAATATCAAACACATTAGATTTTCGTCACGAGATAATTTCAGTTGATGGGAATGGATTTACACTTAGAACAGAATTATTTCTTTAACATTTGTTTTTTTAAAAATATTTTCATATATTTATAATTGTAAGGGCGGATACATTTTTATTCTAAATCTGATATTGCCATTTCATATAGTACATCCGTCCTTACTTTACTTATATAGATAGTGATTTTACTTAAAACCCTGACTTTGTCGGGGTTTTTTGTTTGTGGATATGTCAATAACTTTTTTATAAAGTATTTTGATATTGTATAAATTAATATTACCTTTATTAAAATAAAAATCAATAGATATGAAATGGAATAAAGATAAGGTTACAGAAATTGCTAAACAATATTCTAATCAAAAAGAATTTAGAAAGGCTAACATTGGGGCGTTTGAATATTCTAAACGTACTGGTTTATTAGATGTTTTATTCCCCGATAGAAAGAAGAATGAAACTAATTGGACAGTTGATAAGGTTAAGGATATTGCGTCCAAATATCGTAGACGTAAAGACTTTTGTCAGATTGAAAAGTCGGCTGCTGGTATGGCATACCGATTTGGTATTATGAATGAACTTTACCCACACAAAGAGTTTAAGACTCATACTCCAACCGAAGAGGAAATGAAAGGACGCACAAAGAGATGTTGTCACTGTAAAGAAGAATTACCTTTAAAGTATTTCCACAAGAATAGAGTATTTTTTGATGGTCTTGCACACAACTGTAAGAACTGTACCAATAGTTTTAACAGAGAAAGAATGAGATTAGTTAAAAATAAAAAATAAACAAATAAGGGACCTGTAATGGGTCCCTTTATTTTGTATATATAATTTTGTGAGAGGTGTTCAATTACTCGTCCCACTTTGCTTTACAAACAGCATACGCTTGTCCTTCAGCATCGTATTCGGAACCAATCTCACTGATACATCTACTGATGTATTTTTGTTCATCTTCATCACTTGCTGGTGATGGAATAGGGAAACCTTCTTTTTTAATTTTAGATTGTTCTTCTTTGATTGGAACACAATTAGGAACGGTCTTACCATCCAGTTCTTTAGTTCCTATAGCGATGTATCCTGGCCAACAAGCGTCTTCTAAATCCGCCATTTTCTTTGGATACTTAATCTCAAAGTTATTTAATTTAAGATTGATGATTTGTTCTAATTTCATTTTAATAATTTTTGATATTCTTTGAATGTTAATTCTTTGTTTAATAAAAATACACTATTATAGTTATGACTAATCCAACCAGTTAATTCGTGCTGTGTTATTTTATATTTCTTATCTAAATCAGGAATTTGAATTAATAATCTATCAAAGTAATCTGATTTTCCTGTAAAGTTTAATTCTGTATCTGTTGGGTAAGGTAATTTAAAATCCATTCGTATTTTTTAATTTTTGATTTTCTTGTTTTAAACTATCAATTGTTAATTCTAATCTAACAATATGTGCGGTAAGTTCTTCAACCTTTTTGGATAAGTCATCAATAACCACCTGATAAATCCTAATAGACTTTTCAAGGTTCTCTAAACGACCACCTTCAATTTCATTCTGTGATTTTTTGTATCCGACAAAGTAACCAATTAACGTGGTTACAACTGTCAATATAATTTGTTCTATCATATTATATTATATTAATGACAATCAGAACAAGGAGGGTCATAGTGGTCCATTTCAGACCATACTCTTACACTCCTATTCAATTGGTCTCTACTATAACCATATCTTGTTGTATGATTAAGATAGATTGGTGAATTGTACTTAGCAGTCTTATCAGGTATCATACCATCTATTGTTGAATAAGTTAGGTAGTCAGGGAATAAGTTTTGACCTAAACCTGTCATCAAATAATCAAGCAATCTCATTTTATAAAAATCTGAACGTTGTTGTTGAATGGTACGAAGATATTTCATCGTTTCAATATCAACACCTGTTGCTGATTCCATATCACCAACCACAATTGCACGATTCATCGTTCTATAATGTAGGTGAGGTATCATTTCAAAGTACGCAGTTTGAATCAAATATGGTGAGATAAAATCATTTACCAATGTTAACTCATCAGAATTAAATGTATTACCTGTTGATGATACTTGTGATAATAAATGATTATAGAATCTTGATCCTAATAATGTCTGTAAATGAATATCTTGAGCGATACCTATTTCTGCTCGTATGGTATCCATATCAACATTTTTGTTAATGTTGGTGAATGCCTTAATTTTATTCTCAGATATTAATAATGTATTAGCCATATAAAATTAGTTTGTTTCTTCGTCTCCTAAATAAACACTACATTCTTCTTCTGTTAATCCGTATCCACTCATTAACATATGTATTGCTTGTCCTCTTGTTATTTTTTCTTTGTTATATTCTCTTACAATTCTTAATAGACCTTGATATTCTCTGCCAGACAATTTCTTGATATTCTCATTAATTGGTGTAGACTCCGCCTCAACAGATGTAACTGGTTTATCAATAACCGCAGGGTTATCGGTAACATCACCAGTTAAAAATAATGATAATGGTTTAATTTCAAATGTTGTTGGTCTTTGGAATTTAAGTGAAATCAACTTATTGAATGTTGGTAATAATTGATATTGGTATGGTTGAATTACCATCTTTCTAAAGTACTCTGAATGGTCCACAATCTCCGCTCTTGACCCTAATTTACCTGCGGTGGATATACCATATAACTCACCTGAAGAAACCCTGTGAGCGGAAAGAATTGTACGAACAATATCCTCATAAATTGCTTGGTAATAACCATCGTTTGCCGATGTCTGTATTTGGGTTATTTCAGGTCCTAATTCCTTACTTTCGTTGAAAGAGATGATTGGTCTACCTGCGTTGTTTACAGATGAAAATTGGGACTCTAATGCTCTTGTAACAAGTCTTTGTTCTTCCTCGCCAGGAATACCATTATTCATATTAATCCAAAGTGATGGCATCATACCATTCTTTAGATTGTTTGCGTGAAACTCTTTTATATTAACATCAATCTCAATAGCGGCAAGACCACCTGAATAATCAGGGTGTGGGTAGTAAGAATTAGACGGAGTATAAGATTTATAATAATATATCTGAGATGCTCCACCTTCGTTTTGATTGAATGAATCATATTCTTCTGGTACAAACTTTTTGGTATTTAACCAATCTGCTGAGTAATAAAACTTTTCAATTTCATCTGTTTCAGGATTTATTTTTCCACATCTAAGTCTACTATAATCAATATGGTAAATCTCAGCAATACTTTCTCTGTCTCTTGACCATACCACATTTAATGCGTAACCACCAAACAGAACCAAATCCAACGCACATTTATGATATACATCATAAACATTCTCCTTTGGATTGATTAGATTAATTGTTGCCATTGGATTGTTTAATGAAACAATTCCATCACCACAAATCTGTTCTTTTTTTGAAATTATAACTGACTTATGTATAGCACAATTTTGGTATCTTGAAATTAGGTATTGTGGCATCATATTATTTTCACCATAATAAACCCAGGGATATCTTTGAAATACTTCATTGAACACAGGTAACAATGGTTCCTGTGTAAAATTCATTTTCCCTAATTGATATTTTTGTTTTTCTTCACTCATAAATTATTCTTGTATGTATATGTAATTGTTATTCTCCTCATCATTTGAAATGTATTGTGTGAAAGTATTACCTTGTTCTGTGGTACCATCTAACCTCGCCATACCTGTATAAACTAATTGTGTACCATTACCATATATTTTCAATTGGTACTGTCCTTCGTAGTTTAAATCGTTTGCAGCAAAGTTTAATATAATTTCACAATACCTATCATTCTCACCAAACTGAGCATTGTTTGAAGTACTAATTGTATATGTCTTTTCCTCCTGACTTACGATATGAAGAAAGGTCAAAGTATAACCAGAAAAATCCGTTCTTGAGTTATTATTGATGTTTAATACTAACGTATTAGATTGTCCTTTATTTAATATAATCATAAGATATGTTGTATATATTAGTAAATATAAAAAAATTCATCTTGAATTGGTATGGCATAAAAAAAGGGGACATAGGTCCCCCTTAAATTATTTAGATATAGAATATTCAGTCTTACGACTTACTATTATCCACTAATGATTGCACCGAACACTGAAGTAATTACTGCCTCTGGAGTAGAACCTGCGCCAGACAATACTCTTGCTGGTTCAGCTTCTTGTGCCGTGAAAATTAATTCAAATCCGTTACGATCTCCCAATGCCAAACCTGAAGTTGCAGCACCACCTGATAAGTAAGAATAGTTAACTTGACCTAAAACGTAAATTGTGTCATTTTGGTCAATTGCTAAAATCTGTAAATTATCATTTTGTCCTAACACTTTCAATTTGTTTCTCTTTTCTTGGTCGTATTTAAACAATACAGCAGTTAGAACTTGTTCCCAATAAACGGTTCCATTTTCGTAACTCTTTGTTGTGTTTTGTGCCAATGAAGAAGTATTTCTTTTAAGTTCAAATCCGTAGTAAGTAGTGCCAGCGGTTGATGTTGCACCAGTTACAGCACCGTCAGCGTCATATGTATAACCTGAAGTGTATCCTGAACCACCAGCAACATAAATCTTTTTAATACCACCTATACTATCGGAACAACCTAACGCTTCTCCTGAAGTTATAAAACAGCTCATATTTTTTATATTTAATTTGTTTTGTTTATTTTTTTTAAAAGGGGGATTTTACTCCCCCCTTAATATTTTTAATTACTATAATCCGTTAGTTGCGAAGTAAGCAGTTGAACCAAACTTGGCGATTGTTACACCATAGTTGTAGTTTGCACGTAAGCGCAATTCATCTGTATCCCTGCTATACCAAATTACTAATTTCTCGTGGTCAGACAATAAGTCAAAACCTACAACGATATATTCACGTGGTCCGATTACTACTTGGTTAGAACTGTTCAAACCAATAGTTGGAACGATTTTTACGTTAGTTGAAGGATGAGTGGCTTCTAACATTGAAGTAATATCAGTAGAACCGATATAGTTCATAAAGAAGTTAGCCTTAACCAATGATTGTACATATAAACGGAAGTTACTGTAAGACATAAACACAACTAAGTCTTCACGAGACATTGCGTTGTCATCTAATGCGTTGATTAATTTATCAACTTCAGTGATTGGGTTACCGTTAGAACCGTATGCTGCGGTTGGTGAGAAAGTTGTACCTGATGCAGATACAGCGATACCTGTTTGACCTGATGCAATTAAAGTCTTCAAACCATTGAAACAAGATGAACCTGTTGTTGCTTGCCATAATTGTTGTTCAATTCTTTGTTGAATTTGTAAAACTTTTAAGTCAGCGATTTGTGCTTCAAACGGAACAGTCTCAGAAGTTTGACCTGGTGCCATTAACATTGATTGGTATGTATCATACAAATCTTTGTAACATAGTGCCTCGTTGTACTTCTCAGGACAAGTTGTAATGTTTGATTGAGTGAAGGTAGTTGTACCAGATGGAGACCATCCGCAAGTACCATCTTGGAAATACGCAGTTGAGTTTAAAAGGTTTAACGCCTGTGTCCCTTTTATGCCGAGACGAACATTGCTGTATTTTGCGGTCGTTCCTCCGATCAATGCTTTTGAAAGTAATTCACCACCTACTTGGTCAACGTAACTACCGATTGTTGCTACGTCATATGCGAATTGTTCTTTTGATAAAATTTTCATAATTCTTTTATTTTTTTTTTTTTTTTTTTTTTTTTCTTAATTCAGCAATCATATCTAATTTAGATTGAAGTGCGTCCTCATTATTATTTGTTGATTTATTAAAATCTGTTTTACCGTTAGCAATCTTTTTACCTGCTGGTTCTGATTTAAATTTACTGAAGTCAGCCTTAACTTCTTCAACCTTTTCTTCCATCTCTTTCATCTTTTGAGATACTTTTTCCATCATATCTTTTAGTAATGAAACGATTTCTTGGATTGGGTCTTTTGATTCAACTTCAATTTCTACTTCTGGTTTTTCTTCCATTGGTAAATCTTCCATTTGCTCTTCAGCAATTTTTTCTTCTACCATTGCGATAACTCCTTCTTTGGTTTCTACCTTTGTTCCATCTTCTAATGTGTGTACACCATCTGGTGCTGGCATTTCCCCTTCTTCAGTTACTACAACGACTTTAGCACCCTCAACAAGTGAATCACCTTCAACTCTGATTTGAGTACCATCTTCCAATTTTGCGTCAACAAATATTTGTTGAACCTTAATGATTTTACTGTTTTTAACTTCTATTTCAAAGTTTTCAACTAATCTGAATTTACCATCTTCTAATGCTACTCTTTCAAACTCATCACTTAAACGAGTGATTGACTCACCTACTTTAAGTTCTGATGCTTCAAGGATTGTATTGTCTTCCAATTTGAAAGACTTTAAAGATGCGTCATCGGACATAAAACCAAACTGTTTCATTAACTTCTTGATTTCGTTAATTGCTGTTTTTGAATTTGACATAGTCTGTTTTAATTGTTTTTAATTTATTTGTTCTATTAGTAAATATGGAATTATATATATATTCTCATTTTAGTCTTTAATATTTTTTAATATGTCAACAACTTGTTTAAGGAACATCTCCTCCATACAGAATTGTGCTACCTCCTCAAAGTATCCTGATACACTAAATCCATTCAATTCACCTTTCTTAACTTTCTGCCAAACCTCATCATTACGTACCTTCATTGATACAAACCAAGTTCCAATAGGTAATTCGGAATAACCGTATTTGTTGCTCTTGTCTTCCATATCCTCTTTAATCCAAGACTCAATTACATAAACATCTTTTACCGCGTTACCATTATGATTCTCGTCATTATTATCAGTATATTTGTTTCTCATATACTTTTCCATAATCATCTTGATTGTTTTTGAACTGAAGAAAACAAAGTAAGGATTACCTTTTGAATCTTTACGGAATATCTTTAAGTCAGGAACCATTGCTGGTCCTACAACTATTCTCTTTTCATCATCTGTTGCGAACTTTTGTTTTGACATTTTCTCCCTGTCAATTGATTTGATTTTAGACTCAGACCAACTTAGTGCTGATTTACCTCCCCAACTATCGTACATCAATTTACCACATCCATCATCGTAACTCTTTGAACTATCTAAGTCTACTTCGTGTCTTGATAGGTAACTGTACATTCTTTTGATTGTATCCTCTGAGATTGGTTCACCTTTAGCAAGTTGATTAACTCTCATTTTTCCAACGGGAGTACCACAAGAACCCCATCCATTTTCCTCAACATATTTCAATACCGCCTTAGCGTTGTTCTTAATACTATCAGGATAATCAGAATAATTTTCAAATAGAGTTGGTTTTGTTAATGACTTTGATATAGTATTACCTGTCTTTCCTGTAACACCAGGATCAACGTAACCACCAATACCACCAACATCATAACCCATATTATATTCAGATGCGTTGTCATAACCACATTTGTTACACATATATGGTTTATCACCACCATCTTCCATAACCCAACTATGTTGACATTTTTTACATATTATTAATTCATCTGCGTGATATAAATAAACACTATCTTCTGAATGAACAGCACCCGTCATTAATCTACCATTAGCATCTTTATGTGTAGGACCTTCGTATAATTTACCGTCTTCTGTATAATGTGGTACACCTACTTCAAACTTCTGTGCTTCAACTTCAGGTGTATGTTCCTTAATTGAGTCAATCTCATTTTGGTTATTATCAATATGTTTTTCTATACCTAATTTCTTGATAGTCTCCCATTTCAATTTTCCGTTCGTTGCGTGGACTTTATCTCTTGGGATACCTAATTCATCAGCGGTCTTATAAACCTCTTCTAATTGGTCTGATTGTCTTCTTGTAATAATACTTACATCCTTACCTTCTTTCAACATTCTCTTAGCAAGTTCTTTACCTCTTTCAGTTGATAATGTATCATCATAGTCAATAGATACTTTCTGAGCAATAAAGTCATAAACTTTAGACAATCCCAAGTTTCTCACCGTTGAAGGTGATGGATTTGCTGCCGTTTTAGATGTTACAGTTGAAGGTTGTGGATAACCAAGTACATTTGTATTAGGTGTCATATCAGTTGGGAATCCTGCTTCAGTTTCCTTACCTTTATTTACTGACGCCTTGTTTACAATTGTAGCATCTTTCTTATATCTAATTTGTGACCATACGTGTCTACAATTGTATCCACCCCTCCATACTAACGCACTCTGACCAAAGTCATTTGTGGTTGATTCCATATCCTCAATCCTCCACACAAAGTTCTTATTGATTAATTCTTTACAGAAACTACGAGTGGTATTGATGATTGCTCTTTCGTTAATACGAGGATTCAATATATACTTATATCTGATTTTTACATCATCCTCATCCCAATCAGAATTTGCGTTAGGATTTGTACTGGCAAACTTATCTTTTAATAATGTGATTGATTCTATTACATACCCTGCGTCAAATAAATCTTGTTCATTCTCCGCCTTGCCAATCAACTTTTCCAAATAGATTTCATCTTCGCCATCAGGGATGTGAAAATCCTCTTGTTTTGTTTTATTGAACGCAATCCAATTAACTTCAATTGCTGGTTCGTCAACAAGGGAAATACTATCAATACCAGATAATTCATCTTCATCTTCTATTTTAAGTTCAAATATTTTTTCTTTGTTCATATTATTAAATATAAATTTTTTAGATTAGATTGTGGATAGGTCTTTCAATCTTGCCTGTCTTTGTTGTGCGGTAGTTAATTCTCCCTCTACAACGTATGTTTTTATTATTTGGGTAGTTTGACTTGTATCTGATGGATAAGCTGATTTTGGTCTATCTGGTCCCGCAATACTAATATTTGGAGTAAACCCTACACCACCACCCGCTTGATTCATTTGTGACAATAATGGACCAAACATCTGTACCGCTTGTGCGGTCATAACACCCTCGCCATTTGATAATCTTACGGGAATTGAATCTGATGTTCCTGAACCTGGTCCTCTTACAATACCACCTGTTGCGTATCCTTGACCCATTCCATTTGATACTGCTCCACCACCACCACTACCTGAAGTTCCTGCATTAGCAGATTGTTTTGCCGCACTTACGGCTGACTTTATTGCCAGTATAATTCCAATTGCTTGTGCTGCGTATCCAATTAATAATGGAATGTTCTGAGGAAATCCTACCTTCGCAGTCTGTGCGGTACCTTCAGCAACTGCCACAACAGAACGGGCTGCCGCTTGAGTTGAGAACGTTATGGTTCTTGTTACTTCCATAAACAATTCCTTAGCCATCAATATTTGTTTTGCAATTAACGCCGCTCTTCCTACATCACTTTCGGCACCAGCAATTGATATAATATCATCAAGTGCTTTCTGTTTAACAGCAATTCTTGCTCTCTCTGTTTCTTGTGTATTGGTTAATTGTTCTTGGTCAATACCCTTTCTTAAATCAGAGTATTTTTGAATAATCTTGTTTCTTTCTATCTCATTGTTCTCAACCGCTTGAAGTTCTAATAATTCAGCTTGTGCTAAGTTTTCTCTTTTTAATTTATATCTTTCATTGTCCGCTTCTAAATCTGTATTGAATAGTTTGTTTAACTTATCAATATTATTCATTTCTTCTTGAAGTGCTGTTAATTTTGAACTTCTTTCCTGTTCAACAAGTTCTTTCTTTTTGTTTGTTTTAACTTGTTCATTGGCAATTTCAATATCATTTAATTCCTTCTTGTCAGTTGTATATTTCTTTTGAATTTCATATAACTGTGATTGATATTGTTCTTCAGTTAATTCACCTTTAGCCTTCTTTAAATTTAACGCACCAATTTCATCATCCATTAATGCTTTAACCTTCTTCTTATTCTCCTCTACTAACTTTACATCTCTATCAATTTTATCTTTAGTATATGTCGTTTCAAGATTATTAAGTTCAATTGTAAGTTGTTTCTGTTCTTCTGCAGTTGTACCTTTTACCTTTTTTAGTTTTTCAATACGTGCTTTCTCTCTTTCGTAGTCTTCGTCTTTTACCTTTTGTTCTTGTTTTATTGCCTCTATCGGGTCCATAGACGCCTTAATTTTGGCTCTAAGTAATTCCATTACAGATTGTTCTAAATCCTCGTTGGACTTAATTAAATCTTGTTGTCTTTTCTTCTCATCTTCAGCGTCTTTTATCGCTTTATCTTTTGCTGCTTGTTTTCTTGCCGCTTCTTTTTCTGCATCCGCTGCCGCCTTTTCTTGTCTTTTCTTTTCATTCTCCGCCGCCTCTTTACCAACCTCATCAATATCCTTTGTAGCCTGAGCGATACTTTCTTTTGATACTCCTAACTTCTCAGCAAAGAACGCAAATGCACCCGCAACCTTTTCAATAATCATTGCAAGGGTTTCAAATATAGGAATTGCAACCGTATTGATTAACGCAAGTATTGGTCCTAATATTTTACTGAATGCTTGTTGTACTTTGTTAAGTGCCTCTTGACCTTCTGATGTTTTACTCAACGCTTCCTTTAAGAACATAAACGCACCAACCACTGCGGTAACAACCGCTAATATTGGATTGGCAACAAGTACCTTAAACGCTTTGTCAACACCTTGAATTGATTGACCAACCAAACCTGCAACACCTGGCATCGTAGCCAAGGCGTCCTCAAACTTCATTGATTTTAATGTGGTAATTTCTAATTGGTCACCTAAGTCATCTAATTGTTTCTTAGCTTTACTCATTCCCGCTAAGTCACCCTTTTCCTCTGCCTCTTGGAATGCAATCGTTGCTTGTCTAATCTGTAAACGAAGGGATTTAAATTTACCTTCAGTTTCATTTATAGTATCTTTGGTTTGTTGAAACGCCGTTTCCGAGTTCTTTAGTTCTGTATTTAGTTTTTTCCACTCAGGACTACCTAATGGTAAATCATTGAGTTTCTTTGACGCGTCAGAATATACTTTATTAAATTCATTGACGGAGGTTTTCGCTAAATCTAATTCCTTACCGTCAACCTTTATTTTAAAATCTACTGTTTTAATAGCCATAATTAATTTTTTATTTTATATATATGTATATATTTTATGGACAACTGTAATCACCTGTAGCCGTAACAGTATATGTTATTGGTTGGTATGATGGTGTAAATCCTGATATTACGTAGAAATAACCAAAACTTCCTTGTACTCTATCACCACTATTAAATGTTCCATATCCTAATAATTGTGAATATTTTGTTTCATATGTTTGACAATCAACCATTATATAATATCCATCATTACTGGTCGGTGTAGGTGTTGGTGTTGGTGTAACACCAGGACTACAACTTGAACCACATTGAATTACTGTAAAGTTTGCTAAGTCAGCAAATGGATAACCATAATTAATTGTATCACAAATTAAACAGGCTGTTAACGTTACCGTTCCAAGACTTCCAATATATTCATATGTTGTACCTGATACAGTATCGTATTTAATATAACCTGTATCTGTTACGTTTATGGTTGCTCCACTTGTAAAAGGAGATGGGGTTGGTGTTGGTGTTATTGGTAACGGTGTAGGTGTTGGTGTAACAGGTGTAGGAGTCGGAGTAGGTGTAGGAGTTGGTATTGTTCCTACCGCATATGTTTGACATATAGGATAGATTGCTCTATGACCTATAAATCTAAATTCAAAATAGTATGTACCATTGGTAAATGATGTTAGACCCATTTGTGATGGTGTAACAGTAATTGTATTTGAACCACTTAATGTTGTTGAGCCTGTTGATGCTGATGATAAGAAATCTACTAACCTCCAAGGCTTAAAATAATCCTGACCTTCTGCCATCATATGAACAGATAATACAGATAAGTTACCACTACTTTGTATATATGGTTCTGCGTTATTCTTTACCCAAGTATAATCGTGTGTAAAGGTCAAACCTGTACTTGTGATACTTGTACCTGTAAAGTTGGTTACCGTTCCACTTATACTATTCTCATTGACATCGTGAATTATTTCTGTATCATATTCCGCCAAATAGTTATTTGGGTATATGAAATTTTGATTATCAACCTGTCCTATAAATTTTCTACTCATATTAATTAATTGTGTTTCCTGTTAAACTTGAATATTCGTTATCCCAACCCTCAACTATATTATTAATTTCTCTATTATTAAATATAATATTGTTGGTCATCGTACTGTGAAAGTCAGGTGTGTCACCTGTCCAACTAATAATAAATAATGATTTGTCAAAGTTGTATCTTATGGTTTCTTCTGAATCCTGAAGGATTTGAGTAAAATCTATTTTATCCAAATCTATTATTGGTTGTATTGTATATTTTCTTTCCATTATGAATATCTTGTTACGTAATATGAGTATAAATCACTCACTTCTGTTGAGGTTAATGTTTTACTATATGCCTGTATATTATAAATGTTACCATCTAAATAATTACCGCCGTCCGATTGTGCTAATGTCATATTTGTATCAGTAGGTACTCCTATATTAACATTAGATAAAACACTAACTAATGTTTGATTTAATGAACCATTCAAATATATTTTTGTCGTTTTAGTTGATGCTTCCCAAGTTATTGCTAAATTATAAATTGTACTAGCACTTATTGTGGCTCCCGTATATGACGGTAAAATATCAACAGCAGAGATATTTCTCATACCACCATCTATTTTACCACTATTAATTTGCCACACAAATATAAAATTGAAAAGTGGACTACTTCCGTTTGAGGACCAATTACCAAATATTCTTTGGTTATCAGTTATTTTATTAGTTTTAAACCACATATTCCAAGTAAAATTAGAACCAATGGTTAAACCTGTTCTTAAAATATTAGCATAATCATTTACACCATCAAATACAATACTTCCACCATTTAAACTACTATATGTTGGACCATTTACTAATGTTGTTGTATGACCACTTCCCGATAAATCATACCAAGTTGTTCCTGTGCCAGGATATGACAATGGGTCACCAGCATCTAAATTAAGTACTAAATTAGATGGTATAACAGGAGTTGGTGTCGGAGTTGGAGTTGATGTAGGTGTAGCGGTTGGTGTAGGCGTAGGTGTTCCTGTAGGAGTTGGGGTAGGAGTAGGTGTACCTGTTGGTGTAGGGGTAGGTGTGCTAGTAGGTGGTGGTGTAGGTACAGGTAATGAATAACCATTATTTTTATTTTGTTTAACAAATTCAAAACCATTTGGCCAAGATCCTATAATATAATCAACTATAATATCACTAAATGTTGCACCATAGTCTGATGATTTTTTCAATTGATATTGTTCTGATTGATTTTGTATTGTCACAAAAACATATTGTCCTGTTGCGGATGCTGAAATATCTACAACTCTATTATTACCAATTGTACTACCTGTTGACCAAGTAGCACCATAATCTGTTGAACGTTTAAACCATCCTGTTGGTGTCGGACTATTTGTTGTATTAGCACCAACAAACATATATTGTCCTGTTTCTGACATAGCAACTTGACCATTGTTTAATAAATCTAAATAAACAAAACTAAATGTAGAACCTGAATTTGTTGATAATAATACACTACCATCCTTAGGGTCAAGTGTAGATAATGTATTATAACTTGCTAAGATATATTGATTGTTTTTAGATACGGCAACACGACTATAAGACGTTGCTCCTGTTAAACCAGTATCAGCATCAATATAAATTGGTGCTCTTGAATTATTACCTAAATTTGTTAAACTTGATAATGAATCAACTTTATATATATAATCATTTAAGGTACTTGTTATACCATACATTGGATATGTTACATTAGGAACAACCACTTGTTGCCAATTTTTTGTTGATCCTGAAACAGGATTAAAATTAAAACCATAATTTGATGAAACAAATAAACTACCACTACTTATTTTACCAATTGCTTGATATTCACCTGTATAGTTTATATCCATTTTTGACCATTCATAATCAGTAGTTCCTCCTGCGAATGAACCAGTAGTAAATGTTATACCTGAATTTACTGAAATATAATATTTATCAGCGGCAAATGAAACAACATTACCTAATGCTGATACACCAGCGGTAGTTGGATATTGTATTGGTTGATAAATTGATGAATATGTATTATTACCTCCACCTGTGGATGAGTACATAATTCTTTCATCATAACTAAATGATGGTGGAAATACTGTCGGTATATCAACTAAAACAAACTTACCTTCTGGTAATGGTGTTGGAGTTGGTGTAGGAGTTGGTGTTGGTCCAGGATTAAATGTTGATGCTGTAACTCTATACTCAAAGTTATACGCATCTGATACAGTAGTTGCGGTAAATATTATTGATACTGGATTTGATGTTCCACCACTACTTGTTATGAAAGTATCTCTTATACCGTTATCACCATTTTGATCATCAGTTGTATAATCCCTTCTTGTTAATGAAATTTGTTTACCTAAATTTGATGGTGATGTAAATACTTGCATTGAAACAACATCACCTAAATTTATGTTAGTTGTATATAATCCTTCTGTATCTGTGTATCTAATATTTCTAAATAAACCATTAACTCTACAATTAATAAAATCCACACCCCTATCATTAACCAATTCATCAAAGTTCAATATTAATGAACCATTAGTTGGAGTCGGAGTAGGTGTTGCACCTGTTATAATTATGATATTTTGATTTGGCATAGTTTATTTTATTAAGGTATAGTTTGTGTGTCTACTGTTAATGAAAGTGTTTGAACTGATGGTGCATCTACAACGTATGAATATATGGTCATACTTCCAACATAACCAGGACAACCTGTTCCTCCAGCACCTTCTATAGCACAATTTATACTTGTTCCAAAATAAACAATATCACCTGTAGTCAAACCTGTTATTGTATAAATATAAGTACAAGTGATTGGTAAAGTAACTGATGTTAAGCCAGGTATATTTACATTACCAGTAATATTAACATCATAAAACATTGTTATTGTCTGAGGTGTACTTGCAATATCTAGTACACGTAACTCTAAACTTTTACCCCCCACTTCTGGTGTAGGAGTAGGTGGAGGTGGTGTAGGAGTAGGGGTAACCGTTGGAGGTGGTGTAGGAGGTGGACCTGTTGGAGTAGGTGTAGGGGTACAACCAACACCATAAGATATTGATGAACCTGTTGCTATTCCATAAGTAGACGCTACCGAACTAAATTGAGCACAACTTTCAAATACGTTAATACCTGTAAAAGTGGCACCTGAGTTGCTCCAAAATGTTGGCATATTAAAAGATGAAAACGCACCATTATTATCCCATATATAATTTGTTAATGTATCACAAGTCCAATCAAAACATTCACTACTATTATATTCATCCTTATTTATTTCATACATAGTGTATGGTACATAAACTACTTCAGAAAAGTTTTCAACATTTTTAAACGTTGAGGTAAATCCTGATGTATTTCCTGTTAAAGATCCGATTTGATTGTCATAATAAATTGACCAACCAAAATTGGTATCCAATAAATTTGGATTTGTAAAATCTGTTTTTAATTTATAACAAGTTGTTGGGTCATCACAATAGTAATACTCAAAATATCTTGTTGGATATTCCTGTGGATTGACATTGAATTGTACTAACTCAACCTTTGTTAATTCTCTTTGAGTTAAATTAAACTCACTAATCTTATTCCAAGTAAAGTATTGTTGTTGTATTTTGATAATGTCATTAGGTTTTAAATTCTTAATGTCATTATATTTTAGATTAAAGAACCCTGTTAGGAATCTTGTATTTGGATTGTATATATTTGTAATTCTGTTATCATAGAAAGTATTATACGCATCTTGTTCTGTATATGTATTGTATGTTGGTTGACCTAATCCAATATCAACTGGTGATTCAGAATTAAATAAAATACATATACTATCATTTTCAAACCCATCCCTTTCTTTATTACTATCAGGATTCCCCATTGGCATCGTATGTGATATAACAGGTAATTTATCTGATTGGAAATAAAATGCTGCGGCACTATCAAGTACATAAACTGAATATGTTGAATATGGTGCGTTTGGAAATACCTCACCAATCTTATCTAAGAATGGATTAAATCCACCCAACCAATAGAATAGTTTTGGTTTTGTTTTAACACCTTTATATACCCAATCAACCCCTGCGTTATTTGTACCGACAGGTTCATTTGATGCTACATAATTAATACCTAATGGTAGTCCAATATTATTATCCCATTTACGAACTAATTCAGGACCGAATATTGTTTCAATTTTCTTCTCTTGTGATTTAAAATCTGTTTCATTATATACGATATTTCTACCATATACTCTATTGTTTCTTTCTTTAAACTGTTTGTTTCCATCATCACTATCCTCTAAATCAGTTAATGTCAATTCTGATTCAACAAAGTTTAATGCTGGTTCAACTGACCATCCTTTGTCATAACTAATCTTATCTGTCCAATCATAAACATCACCAGTACCCATATAGTAATCAAATGGTTCTATTATGATTTGGTTTGGCAAGTCAGGGTCAGGTACAAATACCAAATTGAATTTCTTTGCTAATGAACCAATAATATCAATCTGTTTTATATTTAAATCTATGACCTCACTAAAGTTAACTAAGTTACCATCTACAAATGATATAGGTGTATTAACAGGAACTGGTAAATATTTTATTGGTCCTGCTGATACTGTTGCGTTTGATGTTACAAAATTAAATTCATATTCATCACCTATGTTTTGTAATGTGGAACCTGTTGTTCCTGCTTTGATTGTTGATGGAAATTCAATATCATATGTATAACTAATACCATCATATAAATTTAAATGTAATACTACATTAATATCCTGTAAACAAAAACAAGGAATACCTGTTCCTAATTTACATACATATGAGTTCCATAATTGTCCTTCTCTGATGGTAATAATTTCACAACCTTCAATTGGTAAGTTTTGTATTGTACTTAATTTATAAGAAAACTTAGTTAATTCAGAACTAAAATATCCATATAGATATAATGTCTTAAACCAAGGCGTATTAAAAAAATCTGATTTGATTGTATAATCGTGTTCCTTAAAAATTAAATTGAATAAACTATATATATTTAACGCAGGTTTTAATTGATTATTAATTAATCCTTGTGTTGGTGAATTAATAAAATATGGTTTCACACCTGCGGCAGTTGCGCCAGATAGTGAGGTAAATCCACTAATTGGTGTTGTTGTTGTATAATATCTTGTTTGGTCTATTGTTGTCCCACTTAAATTTACAGTTGTACCTGTACTATAATTGTAACCATTGTGAACAACAGGATATATAAATGGATGTGGTTTTTCCGAATCCAATTGGAAGTTTGTAAAATTAAAATATTGTGTTACGTTGGATAAATTAAAAGTATGGTTGAATGTATATTCTTCATCAGCAAAGTTTAAATCTTTCAATAACCCATTACCTATTGCGCCAAACAAATTTGCCACAGTTGAGTATAGAGTTATATCATATTCTATTTTTGAATTTTGTACTGATACCTTATTTAATTTTAAGTATCCTCTGAATAGTGGTTCATCACCCAATAAGATGTCACAGACGTTTCTTTTGGTTGCGTCAAAATATAATGATTGGGTATCAACATTAAAGAAGTTTTCAAAGAATCTATTGTTCTTTTTAGAACCTGGCACTGTAAGTCCAATTGTATAGTCCGTGTTCTTCTTGGCTATGTCTTGTAATTCAGCAAAGGATTTGTTTAACTTAATCGGTATATCATTATATAAATCTATAAATTCATATTGTGGTAATACAGATTCGTTATTTGTTTGAACCCTTAATACAGTTTGTTGTTGACTCATATATTAAAATCCTCTGTTAATAAAGAAAGAATCTGCGTATTTCATCGTGACTCTATACTTGTTTAATTTTTTGTGTTTCTTCGTAATGGTTTCCACCTCTGTTGATAATATCTGTAAAGGTCTCAAATCCTTATACACTTTATCTTGTCTATCCATTGGTGAAATAAAGTCATCCTTTACTTCGTACACTTGTGGTGAATAGAATAGTTGTTCCAACCAATTACCTACTGGTACAGATATAAAATCTGATTCCAATATAACTTCTCTGTTTAAGTCTGTGGCGAAAGTCTTAACTGTTCTTCCAAAGTCTCTATCAGGTGTTTGTAAATCGGTTGCATAATATCTATTGTCAAATGTTTGTGAACTAATCTTTTTACTATCTTGTCTGTATGCTGTGAATGTATAAAAATCATAACCACCCTTTGCGTTCATAAACATAAGTCTTGTATTTTGAGGTTTACAATTGTCATACAAATAAAAATAGAATGCTTCAGATACAGGTCCCACAGGTCCTACACTATTTCTAGATGCACTGTTAGTTGGATATGAATAAAATAATTGTACCCTATAATATGCTACTTGACTAAAATCAATTGTAGCAAATATGTTATTAATGTCAATAGGTCCACAAGGTAAACTGAATATTGTTAATGTATCCGTATATCCTGTTGGTGATGCGAATGTTGTGCCAGAGAAGTTTAATTCTTGATTAAAATCAGTAACTAAATTATTGTTCTCATCATAAAATTCAAATACAGCAAAGTCCGCTTCAATTACTTGTCTATCACCTGTCTGTCCATTTAAGTAATATAATACATAATTTTCTGTATCTTGTACATATTGAATGCGTGGTGAGTCAGTTAAAAATCTTGATGTTTCTGATTGTTCAGGTACCGTTGGATAGTCCATCAAGAATTGTGACATTGGTGACAATCTTCTATATACATCAACTGTATTAATGGTTGTACCTGTTCCAATTACTGAACCAATTTCTTGGTCAAAGTTTGGAAGGATAAATTTGTCTTCACCCATTTGGAATGAACCACCTACATAGTTAAAATACTTACCTGTATTGGTAAATCCTGATGGTACGAATGATGTGTCTGATACACAATAAGGAATGTCTGTAAAGTGTGTTAAGTCATTAAACGGACCCTCATCATAGTTATATTCTGTAACTACTTCTGTACCACCTGTTAAGTATCTATAACCAAATTTAAAGTTAGCCTCAACAATATTTGGGTATTGGTTATTAATGTTATTTGAAACAGATGTATTATACCAATTGTTTAACCAATAATATGTGTAAGGTTGTGATTGAATGTAGTTAGATATATAATCATATGGTCTTAAATTAAAAGAATAAGTTACCGTTGTTGCTCCTGATGTTACTTGATATGGTACTAATGCCATTCTACCAACTTTACTACCATCTGCGAATAAATCAACATCCATTTCCATTGATGGTATGTATGTACTTCCTGTTAAAGTTATACCATATGTACCTCCGCGTTGAAATACCATATCTGTTGATCTTCGTAATTGTGAATTGTTGTTCAATCCATTACTATATAATTGTGGATATCCTATACTCATATTCCTTCTATTTTGTTTAATAATTCTTCAAAAGTTGCGTCACCAATTATTTCTAAAATTTCTTGATTGTCCTGTAATTTATCAACTGCAACATCCAAGAAGTTTGATGGTCTTATTCCGAACTTCTTTATATTTTTTTGGATGGCGAACGCAAAGTTTCTATTCTTTATAAATTTACCTTTTTTGTCCCTACCCTTTAATTTTCTATCTCTTATCCATTGTTCAATACTTTCTATTGGAACACCCTTAGCACCAGGTTTTCTTCCTGATTGTACCCATTGGAAATAATCTTCTGCCATTACTTGTATGGTAGTTTGTTCTTGTGATTCGTTCACTTGAACCTTAATACTATTTTTTAACTTACCTGACGCAACCTTATCACCCAATCCCTTGTATTTGGAAAACCCAAAAGGATATCTTTTCTCTTGTAATGATTGAATCAATACTTGTTGAATAATAGGTGCTAATAAATTTAAGTCCATATTATGATGGGTTTATAATTAAGTATGCTACCGTATCTGCGTCTCCGTTATGGTCTGATGTTACGTTGAATGTTCCTGAACCTTTTGATGTTACACTTACTGTTCCGTTACCACTATTTGTGTTTGTTTGTTTGGTTAAGAATATTAAACTTGTTGCTGAAACCAAACTATTTGATACTGTTGCCGTACCAGGGTTTCCACCATTAAGAACAAATGTTCCCATTGTTTTATTTGAACCTGATGCGAATAACACATCACCTGTTACCAATAATGAACCTGTCATTTGTGTTTCACCAATTACAATTAATTCAGGATTGGCAGAACCACTAAGTCTTAATGAACCAGTAACAGTTGTGTTACCATTAACATTTAATGAACCAGTTACTTGAACAGGGAATCCAATTTGTATTGGAACGTTTGCTCCTGAACCACTCTTAAATAAATAAGAATTTGATTCTGATTGTGATTTGACAACAAAATGTGCGTCAACTTGTGGTCCCAAAGAAGATGGCATTTGACCAATTAAAATATTCTGTGAACCACTTGTAATGTTTTCTGTATTACCAATAATGATATTGATTGAACCTGATTTAAAGTTTCCACCTGATGGTACTACCAAGAAGTTTTGTGAACCTGTAGCAAACTGTGAATTAAATCCACCCAATAATATATTGTTTGTTCCGTTAGCAAACTTGGTATTTGTTCCACTAAATTCACCAATTGCGGTCGTATATTTATTTGCGTTACGATATAATGTAACACCTGCCCCAAATCCTATACTTGTAATATTATCAGTTCCATCATTAAAACCAAGAGTCATTGCTCCTGATACATTTAATGAACCTGTGATTACTGTATTACCAATTATTTGATGATTAGAACCTGATATATTAACTGAACCTGTTATATATACGTTTGAACCTGAATCAATTAAGAAACCTGTTCTTCTTGATCCCACTGCCGTACCTGTTCCAACTGCGAACACAACTGATTGTGCGTCTTCTTGGTTTGAACCTGTTG
>Ga0209296_1000177_pt1 | contig 56727 bp, 70 predicted proteins | sample S_130206_EF_Meta_FD_187319 | JGI IMG/M metagenome (GOLD analysis project Ga0209296, IMG submission 187319) | Freshwater microbial communities from Lake Simoncouche, Canada to study carbon cycling - S_130206_EF_MetaG (SPAdes) (version 2) | ecosystem: Environmental > Aquatic > Freshwater > Lake ...
TTAGTAAACCTCCTCCTCCCCCTCCTCCTCCAGAGCAAGAAATGGAGATGTATCAGACGGGGATTGAAGGCGAGAGCCAAACACCAACATACGGCTACAGGCCAAAGGCTTCGGCAGCACCACCACCACCTCCTCCTCCTCCTAATCAAGAGATGGAGATGTACCAAACAGGTATTGAAGGTGAGAGTCAGTTAGCAACCTATGGTTATAGACCAGTATCTCCTGCGCCAGCTAGTTTTTTAAGTGGCAATGCTCCTGTTGAGCCTAAAGCACCAGATAGTATTGCCTATGAAGACAATCCTTTCATGTTTAATGATGTAGCACAATTATCTTCACCACTTGGAGAAATTGTGGGACAAGCACCAGTAGGACTCGCTCCAAATAGCATCAGCAATGACGCTTATGAAAATGATCCAGCTTATTGGGATAGAGTGATGGCAGACGCAAAAAACGTTGGAATGAATCCTGCACCTGCGCCACAACCTATTCCTACACCTGTTACTCAAACACCAGTAACACCACAGCCTGCACCAACACCACCTCCTGCGCCTGTGGCTGTAGCACCTCCACCTGTGGCGGCAACCCCTGTGGCTGCCCCTCTTGAGCCTGTGGGAACACCTGCTCCTGTGGCGGCTACACCTGCACCTACACCTGTGGCGACACCCGCACCAGCAACACCAACCCCGACTGCGAGTCCAACTATGGCAACAGCAACTACATCCAACATTGACCCAACAATTCAACCATATTTATCTTATGGTTTATCAGAAGCCCAAAAGCTATACCAAGGCGGTGGGCCTCAGTACTATGGTGGTCAGACTTATGTAAGCCCCTCACAAGCCACTCAAACTGGTTTACAGGCTTTGGAGCAACGTGCCACTCAGGGTAGCCCCTTAACTGGTGCGGCTCAAGGTCAACTGCAAAGTACCATTCAGGGTAACTACCTAAGTGGAAACCCTTTCTTCCAAGGTGCGTTTAATCCTGCGGCACAGGCGGCTGAAGCTAAGTTCAAGTCATCATTGGGTGACATTGGTTCTGCGGCTTCTAAGGCTGGTCGTTATGGCTCTGGTGCTATGTCTACCATGCAACAAGGCGCTAGTGGTCAGTTTGCCAAGACTTTGGCTGATACGGCTGGAACTCTGGCTTACCAGAACTATGAGTCAGAGCGTGGCAGACAACAAGCGGCTACGATGGCTGCACCTCAAATGGCTCAAGCTGATTACGCTGATATTCAGAATCAACTCAAAGCTGGTCAGATGCGTGAAGGCTATACAGGCGCACAACAGCAAGCTGACATCAACAAGTTCAACTTCCAGCAAACCCAACCACAACAAAACCTGACTAACTTCTTGTCTGGTGTTTATGGCAATCCATTAGGTAGACAGCAAATGTCTGCTGGTGGCGGTCAAGCTGGCCCATCAGGTTTCCAGAATCTCTTAGGTACTGCGGCTACTCTTGGTGGTCTTTATAAAAACATTGGTGGCGCACAGGGTGTATCTCAGATTGGTAACTGGTTAACTGGTGGTGGCTCTAGTATTCCTAGTGCATATAACGCTGCGGCAAATTATGCGGCTACATCTCCAACTGGTTGGTTGGATTTCTAAGGAATAAATCATGGCAGGACTATTAGACATTTTTGGCACTAGCGGTCAAGACACAATGGGTCTTCTGGGGATGTCTCCAGAGGATATTGGTCGTAGCCGTGACGAAGCACAAGCCCAAGCACTTTACGCATTAGCAGGTCGTCTGTTTAAAGGCGGTAGTGGTGCATCGTCTGTTTTAGAGGGCTTACAGCAAGGTCAGCAAGCCTACAGAACCGCTATGCAAGGTGGTCTGCAAGAGCAATTGCAAAGAGCACAACTTCAAGAAATGCTTAAAAAGAAGCAACTTGAAGAACAACAGAAAAAAGATGAATTGATGGCTAGACAATTGTTTATGCGTGGCTATCAACCTGCTGTTGCTGGTAAAGAATCTATGCCTATTGAGGAAGATGGCAGATTTATTGGTGATTCACAAGGTATTGCTGCTAAACCTGCTAGGTTTGATATTGGCTCAATTGCTCCTGAACTAATGGCTATTGGACCTGCTGGTCAGGCTCAACTTAAAACAGGTCTTGAACTTCAAAAGTCAATGGCTGGTGAAACATTCAAACTTGGTGAAGGTGAGAAGCAATATCAACGTAATCCTCTTACTGGTGAAATTACTGAAGTTGCGGCTGGTGCACCAAAGCGTGAGCCAGTACCTACATCAATTGCTGAATACAATTTAGCAAAAGCTCAAGGATTTGAAGGTACTTTGTTAGATTATGAAAAATCTAAAAAGGGATTTACATATCAAGACGTTGGCAATGCAATTATTCAATTAGATGCAAATGGAAAAGAAGTTTCACGCATAACTAAAGGTCGTGCGCCAGAAGGCCCTGTAAGTTTCCAAGCTATTGAAACTGACCAAGGATTGATGGCGTTTAATCCAAAGACATATCAAATGACTCCTGTTATGGGTGCTGATGGTAAGCCATTAACTAAGTCTGGTAAGCCAACTGAAGGTGAAACTAATGCGGCTGGATTTGCATCTCGGATGGTTGCTGCAAATGCAATCACATCTAAATTAGCCTCAGGCAATGTTCCTAAAACAATAGAAGCAATTTCAGGTGTTATTCCTTTAATTGGCAAAGCAATTCCAGAAGTTATCCCTCAGGGTATTGGTGGATTATCTCCAGAACGCAGACAATACTTACAAGCGGCTAATAACTTTATTCGTGCTAACTTGCGTAAGGAATCAGGCGCAGCAATTGGTGCTGATGAGTGGACTGCTGAGTTTATTAACTACTTCCCACAGTACAACGATGATGCACAAACAATTAAGCAGAAAGAAATTTTCCGTAACATTCTGACTCAAAACATGGTTGCTGCTGGCGGTAAGTCATACAAAGCACCAAGCATGACAGCACCTGAGTCAATGACTGATGCTTACGGACTAAATCCAAGATTGCGTGACTCTTTGCGTGGAGGTCAGTAATGGCTTACGAAAATGTTGAGCGTATCCGTAAAAACCTTATCACAATGGTTGATAAGAACGCACCTGTTGATGATATTAACAAATACCTAAAAGAAGAAGGATTCACTCAAGAATCTTTTGTTAAAGCACTAGATCTTGTTAAAAAATCTGGTGGTAAGACTGCTGAGTTTGGCGCAGGTCGATCATTGGCTCAAGGTGCTACATTTGGTTTTGCTGATGAACTTGAGGCACTAACAAAGTCACTTGCGGGTCAAGGTACTTATGAACAAAACTTAGCGGCACTTGAACTTGCTAAACAAAGGTATGGTCAAGAAAATCCTAAGACTGCATTGGCTACTGAGATTGCAGGTGGATTGCCATACGCATTATTACCATTTTTAGGAACTGCTCGTTATGCACAAATGGCTAGAGAAGCATCTCCATTGGTTCGTGCGGGAGTTACGTCTGGGGCCTCTGCTGTTACAGGCGCAATTACTGGCGCACTCGGTGGTGCTGGTGCTGCAGGGGTTGGTGAGCGTATGGCTGGCGCACAAGCTGGTGGTGCATTGGGTGGTTTAGTTGGTGGTGCTGCACCTGCGGTTACCAAGGGCATTGGAATGGCTGGAGGTAAAGTAGTTGATGTAACTAGCGGAATTCCTGTTGTTCAGCAAGTTGGTAAGGTTGTTGGGTTGGCAACTGGTCAAAGTGTTGACTATGCTAATCGTGCAAAAGCTAAGTTATTAGAGGCTTTGTATCGTGATAAGGTAAGCCCTGCTGATTTAGAAAAGATGATTCTTGCTTCTGCTAATTTAGAGAGAACAATTACTGGTACTACCAAGCCAGTAGGAATTGTTGATATTGCTGGTGAAAATGTAAGGTCACTTGCTGATGTTGCTCAGAAGTACCCAAGCACAGCGAGACAGACTGCTAAGACAGCACTTGAAGAACGAGCCGCAGGTCAGGGTGAGCGTATTCAAGGCGACATTTCAAAGTACCTTGGTGGCTTTACAGACCCATTTGAATACACAACAGCAATTGCTCAACGGCAACAACAAGTATCATCTCCGCTTTACCAAAAAGCATACGCTTATGGTGAGGTAACAAACCCTAAGGTTCTTAAATTTTTAGAACTTCCTCAATTCAAAAAGGCGGCTAAAGAAGCTCAAGATTTGCTTGCGGCTGAAGGTCGTTCTGTAGATATGTCTATGCCTACAGTAGAGGTTTTAGATCAAGTTAAACGTGGTCTTGATGTTTTAATTAAAAAAGAAACAGACCCATTTGGAAAGATTACTGATCTTGGTCGTATCTATAAAAATAAGAAAAATGAATTTTTGGCTGAGTTAGATACTGCTGTTCCTGACTTTGGTAGGGCTAGAGCCGCATTTGCTGGTGAAGCTGAATTGCTTGATGCGACAAAGCTAGGAAAAGACTTTTATAAACAGACTGCGGCAGAAGCCAATCGTACATTTGCCAAGTTGTCTCCATCTGAGCAAGAGGCTTACAAAGTAGGTGCTTTAGATGCTGTAAAAGAAAAAATTACAACTGCTAAAGATACTGCTGATATTCGTAAGCGCATATTTGGTTCACCAGCAGAGCGTGATCGTGTTTCGTCACTATTCCCTGATACTGATACTTTCAAGCAATTTGAAAAAGACATGATGACTGAATCAATGATGCGTAAGACTCAAGAGAAAATCTTGGGTAACTCTGCAACATTTGAGAGGCAAATTGCTGGTCAGGCTTTAGAAGCAGAGCCTAGCTTTATTGGTCAAATGATTGAACAGGGCCCACTCAGGGGAACTATGGGTTACTTGAAAGCACAGGGTCAAGGTGTTGCTGGTCAAACAGCAGAGGAACTTGGCCCAATGTTATTTAAACTTGGTGACCCAAGAGCAAATCTTCAAACATTAAAAGCCTTGAGTGCTTATGAGAAATACTTGCTTGATTTGGAAGCCAAAAAAGCTGCTGGTTTAACTGGTGCATCTACAATGACAGGATTGCTAGACACAGAAAAACCTTATCGTATAGATTTAACTGGAATGGCTAACCCCGACTAAGGACTAACATGGCTACTCAAGTCTTGCAAAACTCCCATGTAATTCCAATGCGGCTTTTTTGTAGGCTTGACTAGCTTCTTCAGCAGTTTTGTAACAACCCAAACTAATACATTTGTAATTAACTGTAATTCTTGCAACAAACCTATTATTTTGATTATGAAGATAAACCCCTTTAAATCCAGTAGTGTTGCTTGTTCTCAGTTTTGTGTTTCTGTTGTTTTGAGCGTTGTTTGCTTCACGCAGATTAGAAGCCAAGTTGTTTGAACGATTGCCATCTATATGATCTATCTGTTCAGGCCAATAACCATTAAACATCATAAAAATGATTCTATGAACGTAGTGCTTCTTTTTGTTAATTGTTACTTCACAGTAGCCGTTGCTTTTTTTAAGTCGGCTGGCTTGTTTGCCTATGAGTTTATTTCCTCTGCGATCAACTTTCCAAAAGAGATGACCATCACGATACTCGAAAAGTTCGTGAAGAAATTGCTGTGTGATTTCCATATATCCACCAAAGAAAAACCCCTTGAACATTCGCAGTACCAGTGCAAATATCCAAGGGGTAGCCAGTGGCTTAGAACTCTAAAGGTCTGGTACACCCAAGGTCTAAGCCTACCGATATTCTTTCATAAACAAATTGCCTTGTCAACCACCAAGGCTTAAAATCAGATTAACCGAACTAGGAGTCCAAAATGGCCCGTACGAAGATTAGCGAATTTAGCGCAACACCAGCAAGCAATACCGATATTGATAGTATTAACATCAGTGAGGGCTGTGCACCCTCTGGTATCAATGACGCTATCCGTGAATTAATGAGCCAACTGAAGGACTTTCAGACAGGTGCTGTTGGTGACTCGTTTAACGGCCCTGTAGGAACGACTACGGCTGCTGCTGGTGCGTTTACTACGCTAGCGGCTTCTGGTGCTGTAACCCTGTCTGGTGGTACTGCCAATGGTGTTACTTATTTAAACGGCTCTAAAGTCCTTACAAGTGGTTCTGCGCTTACTTTTGATGGTACTAATTTAAATACTACTGGTAACTTTCAAATTGGCGGCACAAAGATGCTGAGTAAGATTACTGGTGATTCTTACATTTGGAATAACACATCTGCATTGAATTTTGTTAGTAGCGATGGAAATACTGTTCAATTAAAACTTGACTCCTCTGGCAACCTTGGATTAGGAGTTACTCCTAGTGCTTGGAGTGGAATGAAAGCATTTCAGTTGGGTGACGGCACATTTGCAATGTCTTCTGATGGAGCAGGTGCAGGTGATGGCTCTCTCACTTGGAACGGCTATTACAACGGCACAAATTGGATTTATGGCTATACAGGTGGCGGTTCTAGTAGATATCGCCAGACTGAATTAGGTCACGCTTGGTTTTATGCCGCATCAGGTACAGCAGGAAACGCCATTACCTTTACTCAGGCAATGACTCTGGATGCTAACTCCAATTTAATTGTCAATGATACTGCGGTTCAATACTCATCAAAGCTGTATGTCAATGGTGCTTTTGCCGCTCGTAATGGCGGTGTGGACGGAACATATGCGGATGCTTTTACTGCGGGATACAACGGGAACTATAACGAAAAAAATGTTATTCAGACTCAAGTAGGCGGGGCTTCAGGATTTAGATTTAAAACTTCAAATGGAGGTGGTTCTGCGTCAACCACCACAACCCTTGATCTAGCAATAAATGGAACTATTTTTTATATTAATGGATCGGAAAAAGCCCGTATAGACTCAAGCGGTAACTTGCTGGTGGGGACTACAAATTCAGCAGAAAATGCTGGAGCTGGCTTTAAGTTGCTAACTAGCGGTCAAGTTGCTTGTATTACTACAGCAAACACAACAAATGCTCAAATGTCAACTTACGAGTTGTACTCAACAGGTGCTAGTGCTTTTAGATTTTATGTTGGTGCTGGTGGAACTATTTTTGCCACATCTACAACTATCACCGCTATTTCTGACAAACGCCTAAAAGAAAACGTCCGAGATTTGGATGATGGTCTTGATGTGGTGATGGCATTGAAGCCTCGCAAGTTTGATTGGAAAGAAGGCAAAGGCGCTAATATCAAAAATGCTCGTGGTTTTATTGCTCAAGAGTTTGAGACAGTATTGCCAGACATGATTGAAACATGGCGTGACCCTGCGCCTGAAGGTGAAGAACCATATAAAGCAATCAATGCAAACTTGATTCCAACATTGGTCAAAGCCATCCAAGAACAACAAGCAATCATTGAATCACTCAAGGCACGTTTGGATGCCGCTAACCTTTAAAAGGAAAACATCATGTCAGTAACTTGGAAAATCTCAACCCTTGATCGTGACGTAGCAACAGGCTATGTAACTACCGCCCATTGGACAGCATCAGCAGTAGACGGAGATCACTCTGCCTCTGCCTATGCAACAGTCTCATGGCCTGAAGGCACTCCTGCCATTCCTTACGCATCCCTCACAGAAGCCACAGTCCTTAATTGGGTGTGGGAATCTGTTGACAAGGAAGCTACTGAGTCTGCTTTGGCGGCTCAGATTGCTTTGCTGAAGAATCCTGTAAAAGCCTCTGGCACACCTTGGGCAACACCAATAGTTTAAACAGGAAGCTGCCACATGACTGCCTTTTATGTTTATGAACATACCCGTAAAGATACGGGGGCGGTCTTTTATGTTGGCAAAGGTCATGGTAAACGGCATTGCTCTAAACTCAACAGAAACCAATATTGGCATAATGTTGTGAACAAAGCTGGAGGATTTGATTCCCGTGTTGTTTACGAAGACCAGTCTGAAGAATTAATATTGCTTGCTGAAATAGAGAAAATTAACCAGTTGCGGATGCTAGGTGTAACTCTTGTTAACTTGACTGATGGCGGTCAGGGCATCACAGGATTAAAACACTCAGAGGAAAGCAAACGGTTAATGAGCCAAAAGCTCAAGGGCAAAAGCCACAAGCACACGCCTGAGTCAATTGAAAAAATTAGGCAAGCAAATACGGGTGTTGTTTTTTCTGATGAACGTAAAGAGAAGTTGCGGCAAAAGGCTTTAGGCAGAAAGATGCTACCTCATGTAAGAGAAGCTCTTAAGCAAAGAATGAAGTCTTTTAAACAATCAGAAGAAACCAAAGAGCATTTGAGGCAAGTAAACCTTGGTCGCAAACATACGCCAGAAACTTTAATAAAAATGAGTGCATGGCAAAAAGATAGACCAAAGTTAATTTGCCCACATTGCAACAAGGCCGCTAACGTTAACATGGCTAAACGTTGGCATTTTAATAACTGTAAACTGAAAGAACAAAATGGCTAAAGACACGAAAAATGCCGTTTCAATCGACGGGCAAGAATATCCAGTAGATGATTTAACGCCGCAACAGCAAGCCCTGCTTTCGCACGTTGCCGACTTAGATCGTAAATTAGACTCTGCCCGATTTTCTGTAGATCAGCTCTCAGTGGGAAGAAACGCCTTCTTTGAGTTACTCAAGCAAGCACTGGCAAAGCCTGAAGAGGCTGTGTCGGACGTAGAGTAACCGGAGAACGCTTATGAACTATGCGCTTGTTTTTTGTATTACTCATCTGCGTTGTTTTTTGGGCGAGTGCAAAGAGCTTGTGCATAGTTTCGGATTTTTATGGGCTGAGCTGGATAGGTGAACCAACCCTGCGCCACACGGAATTGTCCAAGTGGCTGACAGTAAACGGTGATTCATGTGGCTCACAAGAGTTGGCTGGAATTTGGAACAACCTGTCTATGTGGGCAGGGGTTGCAGATAGCGCAGAGTTAAGGGCAAAGGTACTGTATTACTACGCAAGGGCGCGAGAAAGGGAAGGAAAATGATTGAAACAATTAAGCTTTTCCCGACAGTGCAAGCGTCAGGGTATCCCGACAAGCACGATCTTGCCCAAGCCAAACTAGAAAAACAACAACAAGTAAACAAAACGCTTGAGGTGGCTAAGCAAAAGCAGACGGAATTACAAGACATTGGGTTTGAGATTTACTGCAAGAAGGTAGTTCAAGAGCGGCTCCGCATGGAGATATTCACAAATCGTAAGCTGGATATTTATGTATGACCAAGAAACCACCACAACCCGACACGAAAGAAAAGCTGACGTTATACGTCACTCTGATGGTAAGCACGACATTGTGCATCTCTGTTTTGGGCATGGTATTTGCCTTTCTCCTTGGTTTGTGGGCCAAGGAAGTGGACAACGCAGAGATATTCAAGATGATTTCACCCGCTTTTTCTACTCTTATCGGCGGCATGATTGGGTTCCTGTCTGGTATCAAACTCATGCAGAATGAAGACACTAAACCAAAGGATCCCAAATGATCGGTCTAGACGCAATCCTTAATATTGGCGGTAAGCTCATTGACAAGCTTATACCGGATCCTGAAGCCAAGGCGCGGGCGCAACTGGAGCTTACCAAGCTGGCGCAGGACGGTGAACTAACTAAGATGGCCAACGAAACTAAACTGTATGAGACTGAGCAGAACAATCTGACCCAGCGCGTTCAGGCCGACATGGGCAGTGATTCATGGCTGTCTAAGAACATCCGCCCCATGACGCTGATCTTCCTGCTTGTAGCCTATTCCGGCTTTGCCATTGCCTCTATATTTGAATACGAAACACGTGGTGCATACGTGGAATTGCTTGGGACTTGGGGCATGGTGGTAATGAGTTTTTATTTTGGAGGCCGTACCGCTGAAAAAATGATGGACAAGTTTGGGAATAAGAAATGAACCTCACACCACACTTTACGCTTGATGAACTTACCGCCTCAGAAGCCGCAGAGCGCAACGGATGGGACAACACCCCAAATGAAGCAGAACTTGCCAACCTCAAACGCCTTGCCGCCTTCCTTGAGGAGGTCAAAACTGTACTGGGCGGACGACCAATTATGGTTAACTCAGCTTTTCGCAATAAGCAAGTCAATGACTCTGTGGGCAGTAAAGATAGCTCTCAGCATCGCACTGGTTGTGCTGTGGACATCCGAGTACCTCAACTAACTCCCGATCAGGTGGTTAAAGCCATCATTGAGTCTGGGCTTCCCTATGACCAAGTCATACGTGAGTTTGATCGCTGGACGCATTTAAGCATTCCAAACACGCCAGATGCAGCTCCAAGAAAGCAAGCGTTAGTGATTGATAAATTGGGCACACGGCTTTATGCTTGATGCATCCCTAAATTGATGGGAAAATAAGCCATGCCATTAAAGAAACTTCAGCAAAAAGCCGGTGTAAACAGGGAAAATACTCGATATACATCGGAGAACGGTTACTACGTTTCCGATAAGATCCGTTTCCGCCAAGGAACGCCAGAGAAAATTGGTGGTTGGCAACGCATTTCCTCTGCTATTTTCCAAGGTGTTTGCCGTTCTTTGTGGAACTGGGTAACTCTAGGCGGTCAGAACTTGCTGGCAATTGGAACTAACCTGAAGTTTTATATTGAAAACGGCGGTCTATACTACGACATTACCCCCTTGCGCTCGGCTACAGCGGCTCCTGTATCACTAAACAATCCATTTGACACTACATCTGGGTCAGCTGTTATTAACGTAAATGACACTGCTCACGGCTTACTCACCGGTGATATTGCTACCTTTTCTGGAGCTGTTGCGGTTGGCGGGATTTCAGCGGAAATCCTTAATACCAATCACAGCATAACGTTTGTTGGAGTTGATGATTACACAATTACTGTGTCTGTTACAGCATCTTCCACTGTGACTGGCGGGGGCGGCGCATCTGTTTCAGCAACATACACAGAGCTTAGAGTTGCACTGACAAACCCATTTGCTACAGTTAATGGGTCTACAACGGTCACTGTGACTGACGCAGCTGGTGGGTATACCAATGGCGACTTTGTTACATTCAGTGGTGCTACGACCGTTGGCGGCCTTAATTTAAACGCTGAATATCAGATCACTATTGCAGGTACATCTACCACGCAGTACACAATTACCGCTTCAAGCGCGGCTACTTCTACTGCTACGGGTGGCGGATCCGCTGTGGTGGCCGCTTATCAACTTAACGTCGGTGCTCCTTATGCGCTTCCTTTGGTTGGTTGGGGCGCAGGCCCATGGGGTTCTGGGCCTTGGGGTATTGGTGTTGAATCTAATGACCAGATGCGCATTTGGTCACAGGCTAACTTTGGTGAAGACTTACTCTTTGCACCCAACGGTGGTGAGATCTACGTCTGGACTGTTAGCTCTTTAGTAACTTCCCGTGGTGTGGCTATTAACACTTTACCGGGAGCCTCTTTCTGTCCAACAGTTCAAAATTCTATTTTGGTGTCTGATGCTTCACGTTTTACGTTTGCGTTTGGTTGTAACGACTACGGAAGTACCACTCAAAACCCCATGTTAATTCGCTGGTCTGACCAAGAGGATTACTTGGAGTGGTTTCCTGCGGCAACAAATCAGGCTGGTAGCTTACAGCTATCCCACGGCTCAAAGATTGTTACTGCGGTTCAGACCCGGCAGGAGATTGTTGTATTTACAGACTCAGCTCTGTATTCGGTGCAGTATCAAGGGCCACCAGCAGTATGGGGTTCTCAGTTGCTGGGAGACAACATCTCTATTGCTGGAACAAACGCCGCCGCTACTGCCACAGGTGTAGTGTATTGGATGGGTATTGATAAGTTCTACAAATATGATGGTCGTATACAAACTTTACGTTGTGACTTGCGTCAGTTTGTTTTCCAAGACATTAACTTAGATCAATCTGACCAATTCTTTGCCTCTACCAACGAAGGCTTTAATGAGATTTGGTTCTTCTACTGTTCAGCAGGTTCATTTGAAGTTGATAGATATGTAACGTACAACTACCTAGAAGATGTCTGGGCGTATGGAACCATGGGTAGGACGGCGTGGATTGATTCCGCTTTGCGCAAATACCCAATGGCGGCAACTTACACCTACAACATTGTTTACCATGAGCAAGGTAATGACAACAATGAAACCGGAACACCTTTACCAATTAACGCAATCATTGAGACAACCGAGTTTGACATTGATGACGGCGATCACTTTGGGTTTGTCTGGCGTATTGTTCCTGACATTACCTTCCGTGGATCTGATGCCGCATCCCCACAAGTCACCATGACTTTAATCCCAATGCAGAACTCTGGCTCTGGCTATAACGACCCAATCTCTTTAGGTGGAAATTCAGACGCTACAGTGGTTAGAACGGCAACGGTTCCAATTGAGGAATTTACTGGTCAAGTTTATGTAAGGGTTCGTGGTCGTCAGATGATTATGAAAGTAGAGTCAAATCAACTTGGTTGTGCATGGCAACTTGGCTCCCCCCGTATTGACATTAAACAAGATGGACGCAGGGGTAACTCATGAGTTTGATTGTTACGTCAGAGTTTGAGCTTCAAAGGATTCAACCTCCTGCTTTGCCATTGGCAACAGATGACTACAGCAAGGCTTATCAAGATCAACTAAACAATGTGTTGCGTTTGTACTTCAACCGCATCCAGAACATTCTTAATCAGTTGGAATCTAATGGGGTTCAGCCGCCACTGACTAACTATACCGTGACCACATTACCCAGTGCAGTCACTTCAGGCAAGGGCGCTAGATCTTTTGTTACTGATGCTTTGGCTCCTGCGTTTGGGGCTACCGTTGCAACTGGCGGAGCTGTTGCAGTCCCTGTATATTCAGACGGAACAAATTGGAAGGTGGGATAAACATGACTGCAGACGAAATCCTTGAAATAGACGCTCAGCGAAACCATGAACCCGGCACTGAAGCTGGTCATTTACGCGCCATGATTAATGACCAATTGCGCAAACAAGGACATATTGTCCAACAAGGCGACACGTTGATTGTGTTCTCTAATGCTGATGGCGATGCGGATGTTGAATATCACTGCTTTAATGCAGATACACCACCAAACTTAGCTGCAAATGTAATGAAGTTCTTTGAGTTAGCTAAGAAGCTTGGTTACAAGACTGCCACCACACCTTACGAAAATCCTAAAGTTTCCGAGTTGTTTAAACAATTTGTTGCGAAAAGATACAAGGTTGACATTAAGCGCAAGGATGGCCGATATGAAGCGAAAGCGAGGCTGTAATGGGATTTGTTAGAAAAATTGGTCGTAAGATTGACAAAGAAATTCTCCAGCCTATCAAGCATACGGTTGAAGCGGTACTTGATGACCCCAGAAAGTTAGCTATGGTGGCGCTCTCGGTCTTTGCACCGGGTGTTGGTACTGCTATTGGTAGCGCCATGGGCCTTAGTGGTACTGCGGCGGCAATCATAGGCAATACAGCAGTCAATACGGTTCTAAATGGCGGAGATGTTAAGTCGGCAATCTTTGCCGCAGCCATTCCTGTTGTAGGTCGAGAGATGGCTGGCCTTGCCTCTAATGCATTTATTGATGCTGGCATGGATAAAGCTCTTGCTGATACTGCCGGTAACGTAACTTCTCGTGGTTTACTGGCCGCAGCACAAGGAAAAGATCCAGTTAACGCTCTTATTTCTGGTGGTTTAAACGCCGGAACAGACGCAGTTCTTAACCAAATACCGGGGTTTGAAGACTTAGATCCATCTATAAAGAAGATGACTACCCGCGCAGTGGCTAATACATTGGTTGGAAACAATGCGCTATCACCGCAGGATGCCATCAATGCCGCACTAAACATTGGTATGAAGGCTGTAGATCGGACTACGGATGAAGAAGGTAACTACATTGAGAATTACTTCCGTCCGGGTGGTGCTGGGTATATTGACCCAGAGAACCTAGAGGCAACGGTCAAGCAGGACGAAGGCGATGGCGGGTTCATGAGTCAGTTTAAGTCGTATTTGCCTCAAACCCCCGCTGAATTTCTTGCTGTTGAAAACCCAACACCAGCACCATCTGAGCCTCCAGTAGAGCAACCAATGCCAAGTCCAGATGATGACTTTGCCCCAACATTGCCTTCAGTAGAACAGCCGATGCCAAGTCCGGATGATGACTTTGTGCCAACGGTTCCACCTTCTGAGGGTGGTGGTGAAAACGTATTTGATCCCACGTTTGGTGGAACACTTCCTTTACCCACTGGTGGGGATGGAACTCCCGGCGGTGCTTCTAAATCGCCCACTAGAACAACTCCCGGAGCTAAGCCCGCCATCCCCGGTGCAAAGACGGGTGCTACTGGAAACCCTGCGGTTGATGCCATTACCAATTTAGCCAACCAACAGCAACAATACCAAAACTCTGTGTTAAACATGATGATGAATGACAAGAATGAGGTTGCTAATATAAAATCATTCAAAGATCTTTATGGTGGGGATTTGTTTGGCGGAAGCTATGTGCCGCCTTCTGCGCTTGGTATGCCTGCTGGAGGCAATGTAATGATGCCCCAACAAAATCAAGATGAACAAGATAATGATTTTTTTGATGGTGGTCACGTAGATGATATTGACGTTGACGTTTTACTACGAATTTTGAGGAGTTGATGATGGCAACAAAATATGGTTCAGAGGGCGGAGTCGAGATTCCTGACTCAATGCTAGTGGGGTATGGCGGCACAGCAGAGAACGGTTATATCTCTCCCGGCGGTAATGAAAGCGTATTTGACCCCACTTACGGCGGCTCAATGCCAATTACAAATACCGGCGGCGCTACTAATAATAGATCTGATATTACCAATGCTATCAACAACCTTTTTGGAAGCAATTTATCTGGAGCAGAGTTAGCAAAACGAGCCGCTGTTCTTGGTGGTGGTTTGGCTGGTGGCCTTGGCGCATTCTCCTCTGGAACGCAGAAAGTTGGATATCAAGGTGGTATTCCAAAGTTCACAGCTAATCGTGAAATGACAAAAGCTCCTCCCGCTGGTAGCCGTCCCGGTGCTGGTGGTGTTAATTATGGTGGTGATGTTACTTACACTCCAACTGGTGTATCTTCTGGTGGATCGTCTGGTGGCGGATCTTCCGGCGGTGGCTCTGCTTTAGGAGACATAGCAAAAGTAGCTGGCGGTGCTGGCTTGGCCGCTTTACTTGCTAACTATCTTGGTAAATCTGGTGGTGCATCTGGTGGTTTAGATGCTATTTTGAAAGCCATTAGAAATCCTTCTTCTGGTAACGTACCAGTAAGAAATCAAGGTGGCGACACTCGTGGCGAATTAACTACACCCGGGGGTGACTACGCGGGCAGAGATGAATTTGATGGAATTGATGCTCAAATTATAGCCAATGAAAATGATCTTCAATCGCCACCCCTGTTAAACGACACAGAAGTTGATGCTGAGCTTGATCGTCTTCGTGAACCAGAGTACACAATGCCAATGTATATAGAAGAATCTCCGATGTTTAACCCTTCATTCTACGAAGACCTACTTGAGTACGCTAAGGGTGGCAGCGTACCACGCTATTTACAAGGGGAGACTGACGGTATGGCTGACAAAATCCCAGCCCGTATTGGAAAAGACCAACCTGCCGCGCTTAGCCATGGTGAGTTTGTTGTCCCTGCGGATGTTGTGTCTCATCTTGGTAACGGTAACTCTGATGCCGGAGCCAAGAAGCTGTACAGCATGATGGACAAGATCCGTCAAGCTCGTACCGGCACAAAGAAACAAGGCAAAAAGATCAACCCCGACAGCTTTATGCCCGGTGGTTTGGCTTCTGCTTATGCCAATGGTGGCTCAGTTATGAAATTTGCAGGCCCAACAGGAAGTTTAGTCCCTTCTGGTTCAACAGGATCAGAGCAAACACTTGCAAGCTGGACTGGTGACTATGTGCCTAATATGCTTGGTAAAGCTGAAGCTTTGGCTAGTGCTCCATACCAACAGTATGGCGGCCCATTATCGGCTGGTGCATCTGGCCTTCAACAGCAAGCATTCCAAGCTGCGGGTAATCTGTCCGTTCCTAGCAGTGTGGGTCAAGCCACGCAAACCGCTGGTGACATTGCCGCTAAAGCACAGGGCATTAGCTACGATCCAACCAAGTTTGATAATCAGTTTAAAGCACCTGATAAGTATCAAAACACCAACTTTACTTCTGGCACTTTTGGTCAAGATCAAGCTCAGCAGTACATGAATCCGTACTTGCAAGCTTCTTTGAATCCTCAGTTGGAAGAAGCCCGTCGCCAGTCAAACATTAGTGAGCAGGCAAATAAAGCCGCAATGACCAAGGCCGGTGCGTTTGGTGGTGGCCGTAGTGCCATTTTGACCGCAGAGAACCAACGTAATCTTGGAACTAACCTTGCCGGTATTACTGGCAAGGGCTACGACACTGCGTATACCAATGCTATGGGTCAGTTCAATGCTGACCAAGCCCGTAATATGCAAGCACAGCAGGCATCTGAACAGTCTAAGCAGTTTGGTGCTGGTCAGGGCATGACTTCCGCACAACAAGCCGCTCAGTACGGTCAGGCCGCTCAACAAGCCTCCGAGCAATCCAAACAGTTTGGTGCAAACTTGGGTCTGCAAGGTCTTCAGACTGGTCTTCAAGCCGCTAAAACTCAAGGTGATTTAGGTATTTCTGGTGGTCAATTGGGCTTGGCTCAGCTACAACAACAGTCTGCTCTGGGTGCTCAACAGCGTGGCATTGAAGCTGAAGGTATTGCCGCAGACAAGGCCGCATTTGAAGAAGCTCGTGCAAACCCATACAAGATGCTTCAGTTTCAGCAGTCTATGCTTCAGGGCTTGCCAATTTCTGCAACCAACTACTCTATGCCTGAGCAAGATGCTCTTACAAAGGCGGCTGGTGGTGCAACGACTGTGAATAAGTTATTGGAAACTTTGGGACTTGGAGGGTCTACACCCCCAAAGAAGTGACCCCCTCCAATTCTTCGGATTCTGGCGGGGGCCCTAGTTTAGGTGGTGGATTGGCGGCGGCGGCTGTGGCCGCGCCGTTTATGGCATCGGCGTTTAGTACTCCAGACCCACAACCTCAAGCCCCAGCTACGCCTGTGTCAATGTATTCACCTGAGCCTCCAGCTCCTGCGCCAGTTCCAGATGCGCCTGCTCAACCAAGGTCGGCGTATGATCCTCCGCCGCCTCCACCTCCGCCGCCACCTCCTCCTCCGCCACCTCCTGCGCCAGTGGCTCCACCTCCTCCAGAGCAAGAAATGGAGATGTACCAAACAGGTATTGAGGGCGAGAGTCAGTTAGCAACTTATGGTTACAGACCAAAAGCTCCTGTAGCACCACCACCACCACTTGCACCTCCATCGGGTTCCGCTGCATCTGGGTACAAAGGCCCAGCTAGATTAAATTCTTCTAGGGGTCTGGGTGACATGTTCTGGGAAGGTGAATTTGATTTTTCAGGCATTGATTTGCCGCCTGTTCCCGAAGCTCCTCCTCCTCCTGCGCCTACTCCAACTCCTCCTCCACAACAAGAGATGGAAATGTATGAGACAGGTATTGAGGGTGAGAGCCAAATCCCAACTTATAGCTATAGGCCAAAGGCTCCCGTAAATACAAAAGATAGGCTCCGTGAAATGGAGACTGGAAATTATAATAACCCAAACCTTGGTTTAGGTATACCCAGAATCGGTGGCGGCCAATCTAGAAATGATAGACGCGCATACGCAGCATACGCCAATGGCGGATTAGTCGATCTTCTCCGTAGACACATGCAGAAATATCAATAAAATGAGCAAAGTTATTAGAAGGAATCATCATGGGTATTGATCAACTTGTAAACGCATACAAAGGCAACCCACAGCCTTTGCAGGCTAAAGTACAAAAGGCTCAGCAAGGTCAGCCTCCCGGAGCTATTCCGCCTGATCTGGAAGAGGCTATTGCTCTTCAGAAAATTACCGAACTGCGTAACAGTGCTCAAAATCAACAGGCTATGCAGGCTGGTGGTGCTCAGCCTTCCGTTGTAGAAAAACTGCGTCAGATGTTAAGTGCTGAACAAAGACAGCAGGCCCAACCTCCACAAATGCCTCAAAACCCCCAAGAGCAACCTCAAGGGCAGCCACAAGGACAACCTCAAATGGCACAACCTCCCCAACAACCACCTCAAGGTGTAGATGCTCTGCCAACTAACGTAGGTCAACAATACGCAGAAGGCGGCATTATTGGCAACACCCGTCATTTTGAAGAGGGTGGCCCAACTTCTTGGATTGAAAGATTGTTGTATGCCAACATTAGCCCAGCTGAGCGTGAGCGTAAAGAAGCTCTTGAAGAAAGAGCGCGGGAAAAACGTTCTGCCCCAGATTTAAGTTTGGAAGGACAGCGACGCAGGAATATGGAAGAAGTCAATAAACAACAAGGCTCTCCTACTGATCCAAATTTCAGAAGAGCAAGATATGCCGACGATCCTCGCCTTGTTGCTCCGTTACCTCAAGAAGATGTTGGCCCTCCAACACCGTCTGCCGCTGATCTGCAAGCGGCAGCAAGAGTAAACAGACCAGCACAACCTCGTGTAAACGTTGACAGCGCCCCTATGCCAGCTGGATTGGCGGGCTTGCCATCAGTTGGCGTTGGCCGTGACTACGAGCGAAGAATGCTTGCGGAAAATCAGAAGTTTGATCCCGAAGCATACAAACAGAAGTACATGCAAGAAGTGGGCGCAAAAGATCTTTCAATCTATGACGAGATGGCCGCAGAACTTAAAGCCAGAAAAGAACGTTTAAAAGGGCCAGAGAAAGGCTTTGATTCTTTGATGGAATATTTGGGTCAAATTGCTCAAGGTGGCGGTGGCCGTAGCTGGATGGAAGCTGGTGCTAAGGGTGCTGCTGGCGTAACTGCCTTGCAGAAAGCCCGTCAAGAACAACAAGATGCTTTGGTAGACAAGATCCTTGATCTTGGCGCTAAGAAGAAAGAAGCCCAGTACGGTGAGCGACTTGGTATGTTTAATCTTACCAAGGCTGAAAAGGACAAAATCAATACAGAGAGCGCAGCATTTGCCAAATCTCTTGGTTTGTCCGAGGATAAAGCTGAGGAACTTCGTCAACAATCAATTGAGAAAGAACTTGATCGTAAAAATCAAATCCGTGCCGCAAGCATTGGTAAGAGTGACAACTTGATGGAACGTGCCGCAGCTATTAGGTCTGAAAACAAGGGTATGACTATTGAAGAGTCCATCAGACGTGCAGCTTTGGCTGGCGGTGCAGCTTCAGTAGGGGGTACTGATGCACGTAGAGATAAAGCTTACATTGATGCCAAGAACAAGATTGATGAGCGTTTCCAGCATTTGATCAGCGACACTCCTTATGGCAAGAAACAAAAAGAGTTGTACGACAAAGCTATTTCCGATTTAAACGCTACATTTGGTGTAAGCGGTAGCGGCATAAACACGCTGCCAGCCGCAGCGCAACCAATTCCATCCGGAGCAAAACCAAGCGATTTAATCGTAGGAACTGTTTATCAAACCGCCAGAGGCCCAGCAAAATGGAATGGTAAAGCATTTGATCCAGTGCAATAATAGCCTCATAGGAGTTTGTAATGGCAAAAGAATTCTCGTTTGAAGAGGCAATTGGCACACCCAAAGAAGACAAAGAAAAGAAGTCTTTTTCTTTTCAGGAAGCCGTACAGCAACCTAGTGCTGGGTTTTCTCTTAAAAACATAGGTCTTGCTTTTGGCCAAGGATTGACCGGTGCAACGCAAGACATTTCCAGTATTGCTGGTGCAACCAATCCTCTTGCTCAAGGCTTGGGTAGTTTGCAACAAACTGCTGGCGAGGCAATGACTCCTGAGCGCAGAGCTGAGATTCAACGTCGCCAACAAATTGAAAAAGCCGCAGAAGGCAACACTTGGGAAGAGATCAAAGCCAAGCTTGGTGGTGTTGCTGAGGCTCCCCTTATAACGGCAGCAACAGTTGCTGGCGGTGTTGTTCCATATGTAGCTGGTACGCTTGCAGTCCCAGAGGTTGCTATTCCTGCAATGATTGCAAGGCTGACCGGCCTTGGCATGTCTGCCAAAGTGGCGCAAAAGGTTGCTTCCGCAGTGCCTGTTACTGCGGTTGGTGGAGTGATGGGCCTTGGCGGTCAGAAGAGCCAAGACTATGAAACAGTCAAACGTGAGTTGCTTGAAAAAGGTGTTAAAGAAGAAGAAGCGGAAATCCTTGCTCAAAAGGCCGCAGAGTATTCTTTAAAGAATCTTCCTAGACAAGCCGCAGCTGCTGGCGCTGGCGCATTTGAAGGCGCTATTGGTGCTGAAGGTTTGTTGAGCCGTGCTGTTAAGAAGCCTCCTCAAATCCAAGGTAAATCAGTCAACATGCCTGAGCCAACTTGGAAAGAAGCAATTGCAAAAAGCACTGTTGGTGAGGCTTTGCCTGAAGGCATTCAGTCTGCGGTTGGTACTGCCGGAACGAACGTCGCTCTAACCGAGGCTGGTATCCCTACAGACATTGGTAAAGGCGTACTGTCTAGTGCAGTGCGCGATACGCTGGTTGGCGGCCTTATGGGTACGGCTGTCTCTCCGTTGAAGATGAGAGAACTGCGTCAAGAATTTGTTGCTAATGAGATAGAAGCCCAGAAAGAATATCAAAAGCAGCAGCGTGAAGAAATTACTGCTGCTAAAAAACGTTTAGACGATCAGTTGGAGATGACCAAGAACCCTCTTGGATCATTTACTCTTGATGAACTTGGCCCTGATTTAGCTAAGACTGTTGAATTACACCGTTCAGTTACAGGTAAGCCAGCACTAACTTCATATGCTTTAGATGACATCATTGATGCGCTGCCCGGTAAAGACAAGATCAAAGAATCAGAGAGTTTAAACACATTAATTGCAGCCAAATCTGGCTACACCGATGAGGTTTACACACCTACTCAAATTATTGAAATAGCTCAGGCTAAGAACGTAGACAGTGCCGCACCAAGCTTTGCCGACTTTCTTTCTAGGACAACTGGCATCAGTGATCCTATGCAGATGTCTCAACCCCAGCTTCATGCTGCGGTTACAAGTTTAAACAGTCTGCCCGGTTTCGCCACAACGCAGGCTCTACCAGAAGGCTCAAACGCCACCCGGTACAGCCCAGAGCAGTTTAAACAAGCCATTGATGGTTTAAACGCACAAATGGATGCGCTGGCCAGTGACGAGTTAAATTTTAAACAAACTACAAAAACAATAGAAGCAGCCACGGGACTCAAAGGTTCTGCTGTCAATGAGTTGCTTAATGATGCCAACCGCAACGGCGACATCCTTACGGTTGACAAAAAAGTTAGTATCCCCTCACGTACCATGCCTACTGGATACGGCATTTCTGAGGAAGTTGGTCTTGAGCAAGAGGTTGCAGACGCTTACGACATCATGCGCGGTGAAGAGAAGCTGACTACCGCTCCCAATGAAAATGCAGCTACCACTCTTGTAGAGAAACTACAAAAGATTACAGACTCTGACATTAAGAAAGTTGATGCAGAACTTAAATCAATTGATGAGAAGACCGCCAAGTCTGAAGATGAATTAAACAGATTGATCATTGAAGGTAAAGCTAACTCTGAGGAATACAAAGCCGCAGAGATGGCCCATCAAGCCCTGATGGATACCTCCATGCCAACCATTGCAGAATTGGTGGCTAAAAAGGAATCTTATGGTAAACCCCTAGAGATCATTCCAACTGGGGTTAAAACAGTTAAGCCTACGTCCTATATTGTACGTAAGGGTGAAGACATCCAAACCGTTGCACAAGACCGTGCTGCGGCTGAACAAGCCATTTTTGAAGACTTGTCCGAGAAAGATCTTCAGGATCTGGTCAAGAAGCCTTCGCCCGCATTGCAGAAGCGTGTAAACGCAGAGATCCAACGCCGTGCAGCTTTACCGCCAGAAGGCGCTCCTGCAACAGCGGCAACACCTGAGCAGGAAACTAAATTAAAGCAGTTGGAAACTGATCTTCCAGCCATGTTGGCTAAGTTTGGTTTGCAAGATGTTGGCCTTAAGATTGTTAACGCCATCAAGGGCGGTGCTGACGGCTCTTATGAGGCTAACCTAATCCAGATCGCTCTGGACGCAGTTAACCCTATCCGCACCCTTCGCCATGAGTCTATCCACGCCCTGAAAGAGCTGGGCTTTTTTACGCCCCAACAATGGGCCGTATTGGAGCGTCAAGCTAAAGCTGAATGGGTGCAGAAGTACCTGAAGAATAAGAAATACACGACAGATGATGGCGAGATTATCAGCCGTTACGAAGCTTATCAAACCCCCGGTATTGCCAGCAAAGAGGGTTTAAACGAAGAGCAGATTATTGAAGAAGCGATTGCTGATGCTTTTGGTGATTGGGATGGCACTAAAGCACCTCCCGGAATGATGACTGCGCTCTTGAACAAGATGCGTAACTTCTTTACTGCGTTGCGTAATTACCTAAACGGTCAAGGCTACCAAACTTACGAAGACGTGTTTGGTAAGGCTGAGCGGGGCGAACTCAAAGCCCCTGCTACAAAAGTAGCAAAAGAGCCAATTGAAGAAGCTGAGCCTAAAAAGTCTCTTATCCGTCCCGCAGTTGAGGGTGAAACAGAGATATCCACACGTAACCCACAGGGCGTTAAACGCACTAACGATCCAATCGCAGAGATGCTGTCGATTGATGAGGCGGCAGTACGTGAGGCCATGAAGGCCAATCCTGATATGTATAAACGCACAGTCCAAGCCATCAAAGGCTACGGATTTGTGCCAAACAACACGCCGCCCAATCAAGTTATTGATGTGTTTAAACGCAACATTATTAGCAATTTGCTGTATCTCTACAACAAAGTTCCAGCTGATATTCGTGAGCGCAGTAAGCTTTGGTACGACGGTGCAAACCGTATTGCCACCGATATGAGCAAGAACTACAAGGTTTCCATGGAGCAAGTGGCTGGCATTATGGCCGCTATGTCTCCGCAGAAAGACTGGTTCCAAAACGTTTCTATGGCTGAACGTGCGTTGGACATCTTGACTGAACAAGGCAACAAGTCTTGGGATGCCAACATGATCAAATACGCTGAGAGCTATGTTAAGGAGGCTACAAGCCGTAAGGAGCGAGAGAAGCGTCAGGCTGCTTTTGACAAGATCAAGGGCGTATCCCGTGCTGGTACAAGTTTAAACGACATGACGCAAGACGATGCGGCTGCGTTTATACGTGCCTATGACGAGGCTTATAACTCCCGTCAGTATCGGATCGTCACACCAGAGGGTGGCTTTGGCGATTTTGTTCGTAAGAATGATGGCGATCCTGCGACCATGATGTGGTCTACATACGACCCAATCAAGAAAACAGTCAGCATCTTCCGTGATGGAAGCCGTAAAAACATTAGCGAACAGCTGGGCGAAGAGCACAAGATCCGTTCTTTCTACAACAACATTGCCGCACCTAACAGCGATATCGGCCACGTAACCATTGACACTCACGCAGTTGCCGCAGGCTTGTTTGAGGCGCTGGCTGGAACAGACCAAGAGGTTGTCCACAACTTTGGCGGCACAGGCAAGAACATCAACCTTGGCGTTGGTGGCACATACGGCATCATCGCAGATGCTTATCGTGAAGCCGCTCAGAAAAAGGAAGTTCGTGCCCGTGAGATGCAATCCATTACATGGGAAGCTGTACGTGGTTTGTTTGGCGAGAACATCAAGAGCACCATCAAGCCTAAGATCCGTGCCGAGTGGACTAAGTACAAGACTGGTGAGCAATCATTTGAGGCTACCCGTGAAAAGGTTATGCAGATTGCCGGTGGTATCGACAACCCTGACTGGGTAGGAACTGACGCTGGAAACTTTGTGGCCAATGGCGGCTCAAGCTACGACAAAGCGTTTACACCTGAAGGTGGTGTGCGCCTGCGTGAAGCCAAGGACATCCGTGAGAAGCTGACATTCAACCTTTCTGCGGTTACTAACTCTATCCCCGGCCTGCGTGAGTTGTACCAACGTGCAATGGGCCGTGATCAGGAAGCTTACACCGTGCTCCAACGAGTTGCGGAAAGCTCCCTCAAGTTCTTATTGAGTGGTACAGGCGCAAAGGTTAACGTTGAATATGCCAAGGGCGTGTATCTATCCGACCGTGAGCCATCTATTTCTGTTGGCGTTTCATTCTCTGAAGCAGAAATGAACGATGTGATGGCCGCATTGGCCAAGTTTGCCGACAGCTATAACCAACAACAGATCCATGTGCGTCAAGAGACTGCGCAGAAGTTTGGTCATGACTTTGGTGATGGTTCATACGCCACTGCGGTGTATGAAATTGGCCTCAAAAAACAACTAAACAACAAACAAATTTCACGAGTAATTGATGAGTCTGGCTTGCAAGGTTTTACAATTACCAATAACAAACTGACAACATACTTTGTAAGGACAGAAGGCGATGAACAAGCAAACTACAAATCCTTCACAGAACGAGTCAAGCGAGTCCACGAGTTGGTGGGAGACAGCTCTAGCCGAGTCGGACGAACTATTGAACGCCTCTACGTCTACGGAGATGGATACGGAGCAAGGATCCCGTACAGCGAAGTCGCGTACCCTTCAAGCGACATTCGTACCAAACAAGAGAGTGACACAGTAACTCCCAAGCTGATTGCTGAGTACTTAACAAAAGCTCCTGTTACAACGTTTAAACAGAAGCCTCTTTCCGCCAAACAAGTCAAAGATCAACAGAAGCTGGCAAAAGCATTTGATGCCATGCCTGTTAACGACTTGAGCAACCCTTTAGTCAAACGAGCCTACACTGCGTTGGCAAATGCTCTTAAAGAGCAATACCAAGTCATGCCTATTAAGGTTGAGTTGATGGAGACCATTGACGAGCCTTACGCCAACAGCGATGAAGTCCGTCGTGATGTAAGTGTAAACAACAGATTTAAAGTTTACGCCACCTCTCCTGAGACATTCGGCCCACCCGGTTCAAACTTTAAAAACCATCCGCTGCTCAAAGATTCCGGGCTGAAAGATGTAAACGGCAAGCCAATGTTGTACAACGACTTGCTCCGTGCAGTTCATGATTACTTTGCCCACAACCTGACTGAGACTCAGTTTGGGCCAAATGGTGAAGCAGCCGCTTGGCGCAACCACATGGCCATGACGCAAGATCCGTTTGCACGTTGGGCGCTGACAGCAGAAACCCGTGCGCAGAATGCATGGCAAAATTTCCGTCCAGAAGCAAAAGGTTTAAACCTTATTGAGCGAGGATTTGCAGATCAGAAGGCAGCTTTGCCGCCTCTTGAGTTTGTAATGACTGGCGATTCCAAAATTGATCAGCCTGTAACTGAGCTAAAAGAAGTGCTGACACCTGAGCAACAGCGTGGCAGTGTTCCAGCTGGCGTTAAGTACAGCTTACGTGCTGCGCCAGAAACTTCTGAGTTTAAACAATGGTTTGGTGATAGCAAAGTTGTAGATGTGTTTAACAGACCAAAGATGATGTACCACGGCACTGCTCAGGACATTACTGAATTTAGACCAAAGCAAGCTGGTGCAATCTTTTTGACAGATGACCCCGAGTTTGCTAGTGGATTTTCTTCTGATAGCAAAATGTGGATGGCTGGACATCCAGATCAATTTTTAACTCCTGAGCAATTAGACAAAGGGGTTAAACAGGCTATCAAGATTATTCGCAGTGAATACGGTAATGATTCTTTAGGCAAAGAGATGATTGCTAGTTTGGCATCAGGTAAGTATGCTGATGCTACACCTGAAGCTCAATTGACTCTGCGCACTGTGTACAAGTACATGTTACCGTCCGGCCCTAACATCATGCCTGTCTACGTTAGCGCACAGGATCCTTTTAATTTTGACAATCCCGATCACATTGACAGGGTGATGGATAAATTAAAAAATTCTGACATGTGGCGCGAAGCTGTTGAAAATGGTAATTGGAAAACAATTGAAAATTCTACGGTTCAAGAAGCAATTAAAGCCGCAGGTTTTGATGGCTTTTATGTTAACGAAGCGGGTCGCAAAAACCTTGCAGTCTATGACTCATCACAAATTAAGTCTGCCACGGGGAACATAGGTACATACGACAAGTCCAGCCGCGACATTCGTAAGAGTTTACGTAAAGTTCAAGATGAAGTAGATTCTTTGCCTAACGGTGCGGCTATCAACGCTAGTATCAACAGAATTGCACCAGCTCGTGAACAAGAAGGTTTCTTTGAGCGCATCATTAATGCGTTTAAACCACAAAGCGTAGACGCGCTGCGCCAGCAGTTTCTAAACCGCTATAACCAACTTGGTGTGTATGACAAGCTTCTTGCTGAGAAGATGGGTGGAGCCGCTCTTCTGGCTGACTCAAGCGCAGAATCTGCCGCCCTCATGTCAGACAATGCCGCCGCTATTGCATCTATGGCTTGTGGTATTGATGGTAACGGTGGCGCTCCAGTTTTTAAGAACGGTTTTACAACCATCGATAACTCGGTTAAAGGCCCTTTAGAGCTTTTAATGCCTTTGGCAAAAACCGGTGACCCCCGTATCTATCAAACCTATCAATTCTGGGCTGGCGCTAAGCGCGGCAAGCGTTTGTTAGCCACAGGCAAAGATTACACTTACACTCCCGCAGACCTTGCTTACGCAGCTGAGCTGGAGAAGAAGTATCCTGAGTTTAAACAGGTGCAGGCAGACTGGATCCAGTACAACAATGGACTGATGAAGTACGCAGTGGACACGGGAGTTCTTGCTCCTGAAAGAGCCGCAGAGTTCATGAAGTACTCTGACTACATCCCGTTCTATCGTCAGATTGACGGTGAGACCACTGTCGGCCCTAGACTGTTCCAAAATATCTCAGGAGTTACACCTCCTAAGAAGTTGACGGGCATCAAGGAAGGACAAGAGGCTCCTCTGGCTGACTTCCTAGAAACCATTGTCCGTAACACTCAGTCCATCATCCAATCCGGTATGAAGAATGCTGCGGCACAACGCGCTGTCGGTGCGGCTGTTCAGTTAAAGACTGCCCAAAAGCGTACTGACGTGTCATATTCACCCGGTGTTGTTACTGTGTTGGAGCGTGGAAAGCCTGTCTCCTACGATGTTTCTGATCAGTTGTTCATTGATGCTGTTAAGAGTTTAAACCTACCAGAACTGCCGTTCTTGAGCATCTTCTCTGCCCCTGCCAACTTGCTCCGGAATATGATCACCAAAGATCCCGGCTTTATGATGGCCAACTTGATGCGTGACTCCTTGTCTGCGTGGGTTACTAGCGGTGCAAATATGACTCCTATCGCCTCTACCATCTCCAACTTTGGTAAGGCTATCGGTGGCAAAGATCCTGCATACCTTGCTCTACGCAATGCTGGTGTGATCGGTGGTTATGAGTTTGCCAGCGACATCAAGACAAGCGGTGCTATCTTGGGTGCAAGTCTGCGCAGAGCGACTGGAACTGAGATGGGTGCAGAGAAGGCTCTTAAGCCGTTTACAAGCCTTTGGCGCGGCCTAGAGAAAGGTACAGAGGCATCTGATGCCGCTACCCGTATGGCTGTCTACAAATCAACCTTGGAGCGTACAGGTAACGAGGCAGAAGCCATCTTCCGCGCCATGGAGGTGATGAACTTTAACCGCAAGGGTAACCTTGCCATTGTTCGTATTCTGACTGCGGCTGTGCCATTCCTGAATGCTCGTATGCAGGGCTTGGATGTGTTCTACCGTGCCGCCTTTGGCAAGATGGCCAGTGAAGATGCCGCCGCTATTCAGCGTTCATTCTTCATCCGTGGTGCAACTCTCATGGCCCTGTCTGCCATGTATTGGTTCTTAACCCATGATGATGAGGAATACATCAATCAAGAGCAAGAGACACGAGACAACAATTGGCTGTTCCCATCTGCGGGCATTCGTATCCCAATCCCGTTTGAGGTTGGTGTACTGTTTAAAGTCGTTCCGGAGCGTCTGCTTGAGTACTCATTTGGTAACGATACTGGTAAAGATCTAGCCGACTCAATGAAGCGTAACTTGGTTAGTACCTTTGGTATTAGCCCTCCTCAGACTTTCTTACCATTGATTGAGGCTCGCACCAACTACTCTTTCTTCACAATGAGACCCATTGTTGGGCAGGGCATGGAAGGTGTAGCCACTGAATTTCAGACATCTCCCGGAACTTCTGAGCTGGCTAAGACGGTCGGTAAGGCAATTGGACAGTCACCTATCATGGTTGACCACATCATTAAAGGTTACACAGGCTCAATGGGAATGTACGCAGTTGACTTGATTGACGCAATTCTTTTTGCAAATGATTCATCGCCTAAAGCCGCTAAACGCTTTGAGCAACTGCCTGTTGTCAAAAGGTTTGCAGTTGACAAGGAAGCCAAAGGTACGCAAACGGCTTACTATGAACTAAAAAATTCTGTTGATGAAGTTGTGAGAACAGTCAACATGATGGAGGCAACTGGCGCTGGTGAAGATCTTGGCGCTTACATGGAGAAAAACGCTCAACTGTTTGGCATGAGAAACTACATAAGTAGCGTAGAGAAACAAATGAAGTTGATGCGTCAGGCAACAGTCCAGATCCGTTCATCGGATATGTCTCCTGAAGAGAAGAGAGACTCTCTAATGGCTATCACACAGGCTCAGAATGCAATGACCTCCGGCATTAGAGAACTCAAGAAATCTATTGCACAGTAAGATGACCCCGCTCAAAGAGCCATCCAATGGTTCTGCGGTGGGCTTCATCCCAGATTTCTTTACGTTCTTCCTTGTTTAAACGTTTGCCTTGGTCAATATCTGCGTGGCAGCTAAAACATAAAGCCGCTATCCGGTAGTCGTGGGCTTTTAAACCCATTCCTTTACCATCCTTTTGTTGGTTGGAATGAGAGGCTACCACCGTGCCATCCTGCACCCCGCAGATCTGGCATGGTGATTCCCTGACGATATCTAATAGAGATCTACTCCGGTACATCTTGCTTCGCTATAAAGTTAACGTAACGGGCTATCTCATGGCCGGTGTAATCAATGTCCCCATAACTTCCAAACCTCGCTGCAAGCCGTTTAAACGCAGCTTGCTGGGCTGCCTGCCAAACTTCGTAACTCCAGCCCCCGTCATCTTCAAAGGCTTTATTGCCTATGAACTCACAGTATTCTTTCTTGCATTCAGTCATTTCTTTTCCTGTTTAAACGTTGCATAGTATGCTGCCGGGAATTTTGCTTTTTGTTTTACGTAAGTCCGTAACCATTCAGCCCCGCCAAGTTCTTTAAACATCAACCACTCAACATCCGACATCCTAAGATAGCGATTTTTTAGTTGTGCTGGTGGTTTAGATCTAGGCATTTTTAGGTCTCCTTGTTGCTCGTAGAGTCCAACAGGAAGCGCAATACCATTTACTAGAATTCATTTGCACACCACCTTCTGGTGGTTTGGCGGTATCACATTTTCCACACTGTTTAAACCTGTGCAGGTTTGGCTGCATACCGTTTAAATCTAGTTGTTGTTTGACAAATCCGTTCATGTTTTCATATCCCTTACATACCGCGCAAAGCTTGCGGCTGTATCACCAAAAGCAATCTGCATATTTTCAAACTCTTTAGCTACCTCCTCCAGCACATGATTTCTCTGTGAGGGAGATACATATAAAGTGAACTCTAGTTGAGCTTCTACCATCTGTCTTTTCCGCCAGCCCATTTCTTTTTCTGATATGTTTAAACTATGTTTATCTTCAGATGATATCTGCGACATACGTTGCTCCTTCAGTGGTTAATGCCCATACCAATGCCTTGCTACCTGATGGTGCAGGGCGCTTTACTCTTTGCCCGTGAGCATCCGTCAATCCGGTGATAAGTCCTGCGTCTTGGCATTCTTTTCGTCGTTTGCCAATACTGTTTTGTTGAAGCCCTGTGCGGGATGCCAACTCATAATCTGTCAAGGGGCCAAATCTTTTGAGCGTAGTGAGTGCCAATATGCGATGTCTACTCGCTCTAAATTTAGCATCTTCAGCGGCCTCATGTGAGGTTTCAGGATCGCTATTACGGGACATAGGATCGTTAAACAAAAGAATTTGTTTTGCACTATGTTTAAACTCTTTAGGATCACTTGATATATTCTTTGCATCAATAGATTTTCTGTACTGCAAAACCTCTTCCAGTAACTGCTCCATCTCATCAGCCGCCATTAAATGAAACGGGCTGATCGGAACACTATTTGCAAGACCGCGCATCATTCCAATGGTCGCCCTTGCCGTTCGTTCGCTTAGCTTCTTCATGTATTCTTCTCCTTGAGTTTGGCTTCAATAACCCGAACGTAGCGAATCACGGTCTGGTTTGATACGTTCCCATCATCAAGACCAAATGCAAAGCCGTCATCAATGGCGTCTTCAATCTCCTGATCCGTCAGCCCTACCCAAGGGCGAACGTAGTCTTGGATATCATCGTTATCTTGTTCCCTGCCCACCACTCGGCTCAAAGACTCACCTCGCGCATCAAAATGGTACGGCTGACCGTTCTTCATCTCAATCTCATGGGCTATGCGGCCAAACTCATCGTCTTCATCGGTATGAATCATGTGGTTTTCTCCTTAATATCGTAGAACCAATCGTCCCCCGCAGACCACTTGCGTGTTCCATCCACAGTCCAAAGAGACTTTGCGGCTTGGAAGTCGGGGAACTTTGTCTCGGCAGGGATCAAGCTCTGGTCGTACCAAAAGCAACGATTGTTTGGCTGGCAAGCAAACTGTCCGTTGTCCAATGCAATCCAGTTAAAAGACTTATGCTCCTCGGCTTGCTCGGTAAAACCCGTGTCCAAGTCCATACCTTCAGCACAGAAGTCCACCGTAAACAGATACCTACCAAAGTGCCACTCTTTGTCTTTGCCCAAAAACTTCACTCCAAGATTACGCAGACCAATCTTTTCAATGACTGTGAAACGATAGCCCATGCAATCCCAAAGCTGAAGCGTATCTATTGGCAAGTCGCCATGCCCCGTGTCAGAAACGTAGGCGTGTATTGGAAGCTTGTCGTATAGCGCCCCGTAGTTGGGCAGTAAGCTTTCAATACGAAACACCTGTCCTCGCAAAGCTTTGAGACTTACCCAGATGGCGGGTTCAAGTTCACCAAAACCCTTTTCAAAGTTGTAAAGAAACTCTTTACGAACAAAGCATTTGATGGGCGGCAGTGATGCCACGATGTAACTCATGCTGATCCTCCAAAAATCTTTCTTAGTATTCTTTGAGTGAGGGATTCTGCCGCAACATACTCAGGTGTAATCGTGCATTCCAAGTCATCCTCCCAAGTAGCCCACTCTAGGAGCCATTGCCATGAACGTTGTTCATCGCCATCAAGGAAGTTTTGCTCGGCAATCTGCAAGCACAGCTGCTTATTTGGGCGTTTAAACTCTTCAGTATTCAAGCTCATAATTTCTCCTGTAGTGATATTGGAACGTAGAAGCAAGCCTTACTCTTGCTATCAAGTACATGCACAACGCCATTGCCTTTTGTCTGCTCAGGGTGATCCAACCACCGTTTACAGTTCATGCACTTGTCATTGACAAGTTGTGGTTTACACCTTGTGTACTCATGAGACAGAGGTGTCACTCTCCAAGCTCCCCAAGCATTTGATCTGTTAAGTCACGCACCCGCTTTAACGCTACATTCATGTCTGCCTTATGTGTAAACTCACCAGTAACAGCCATCTTGATGCTTGTTAAAGTTTTGTACATGTCCTTACCCTTTAGGGCAAATAGCAAGTTATCTTCGTCTTCAGGATATGTAAATTCAAGTATTGCCTTGGATTGCATAAAGTCTTTCAATTGGTTTGGCAATCAACCAACGGTCGCCTAGCTGTAATACAGCGCGAACCCATTTGCGTTGGTTATGGCGATTGATATGTTCGGGAACCATGTCGTTGTTATAGATCTGTCTAGCTTTTCTGCGTAGTTGTTCAGGCGTTAACATTTTCTCTCTCCCTAAGTTTTAGATGATCCGGCATCTTTGAAGCAATCCAATAACCGGTTGCGTTTAAACTAAATCCTTTTTCAATCATTTCTTCCGGAGTTCTGCATCTGCGGTCTACTCCATGTTTGCCTGTGCGGTGCTTACTAAAAGCACCAGTGCTGTTAAAGTATTCTTTGCACGACTGACATTGATTACGGTCACCCTTTAGAATTTTCACTGGTTACCTCCCTCATTGTTAGGCTTGCAATCTCTACACTCATCATCTCGCCAAAAGATTGCCCTGACGGGAATCTCATCTGCGATGCTTGGTTCTCATTGATGACTTTGGTTGCCGCTTTTAGGCCATCATTAAATCCCTTGAGGTAAGGATTGTCTTGTGCCATACGCACCTCCAATCCCTCACGCAGAATCCTAGCCATCGTCACCTTCTTTAATTTAGAAAACTTCTTTAGCTTGAGATAGTCGGCATCGTCCAAGTACGTCATGAACGGTTTTAGTTTTTTAGAAGGGGTCATCAGTTTTCCTTACGGATTCAAACTCACGGAGTAACACATCAAACTCAGCTATAGCAAATTTATTTCCATGTAGCTCGGTACGTGATTCAATTCCACAGCGTTTACACAACATGTGCGTAGCATCAAGTTCGTTGTCGCACAACAGGAACTCTTGGAAGTCGTGGTCGCGGCAAAGCATCCCTGCCTTGGCGACTCGATTGCTGTACTGTGTAGGTGATTCATCATCTTGTATGCGAACCAATGCACAGGCGTATCTCGCCCCAACAAAGTCACGCAGAATCTCTTCCGGTGCTTCATCAGGGTGCATAGCAAGCGTCAAAATAAAACCGGTACGGTCTTGCTTTAACGCTACCTTACGAGCTTCAAACTGTAACGCCATCGAGTTGCCCCTGAAGATAGGAGATCACTGCACGGTAGCCAATCACGTCATTTTCCAACTGCTTAAGTTCATCTTCTTGCTCTTGTATTACTTGATCATTGATGTCTTTAAGCATTTCTAAGTTGGCGATTAGCGCGTGTAAACGATCAATTTCTTTGCGCAGAACTTTTTGCCCTTCTGTAGGGGCTACTGGCTTCACCTTCTTTACCTTTTTCTTGTCGTTATGCAAGACTTGGTAAACATAAGCGTTTGTTACACCACAAGCCTTGGCAACATCGCTTGGCTTGTGTGTAGGGTTGGCTTCTTTGTAGTCTCTGATTTGTTGTGATTTAGTCATGGTCTCTCCTTAAAACGGGATCTCGCTATCATCAGCAGGGAATTCCTGCGCTTGGTTCTCTTGGCGTACACCGCCTTGTTGTTCGGGAACAAAACGATTCACAGCAATCGACAAATAAGTCTTGCCATTAGTTTCGCTAACTCTTTTCCAACCGGATAGCTTAATAACTGTCAAACCGTTTTCAGTTTTGATATTTGTCAAGTCTTTGAGGTTAATGGCAATAGTCCCCCAGTAATCGGGAGACTGGGCTGTAGTCTTTGTTTGACTTGCAAACAGATTGCCAGTGTCAGGACGTGCCTCAAAGGGCTTCGTATAACTTTTCTTTGGTGCGTAATTACTCATTTGGTTTCTCCGTTTGGTTAAGTTTTAGCTTCAAGGATTTGAAGCAGTTCAAGACCTCCTCGTAAAGAGGAGGGTGCGTTTGCTTCAGCGAATCAAGCTGAAGTTCATTGCTCTTCCAGTAGCTGTTTAAACCCGCTACTGTGGTGCAGTGGGTCGTCCACTCAATCATTCCATCAGCAAACAACTTACGGCTTGCGTCTGAGTTGTCCCACTCGGTGGGCTTGGGTTTAGTCTTAGTCAAGATCTTCTCGTACTTATTGCCGTCTTCCTGTTTGGTCAATTCACCCATAGAAGCTTTCGCCTGTGTGATAGGAGCGGCTTTCTCATCGTCTTGCGGCAAGTCATCTCCGGCATAGATATATATGCCCAAACCGTGCAGGGCGAGAGCTTTGGTCATGCATCTCATGATGGCAGTGTTAACGGCAAACGCATCGGGGTTAAGGATGGGTTTGTTCTTGTAGTCCATGACAGGCAACATACATGTACGTGGCTGACCGAACAGAGTGACGGTGACCCATACCATACCTGTGCCATTGACATCCATGTAGGGTTTACCCTCAAAGATCTGCACATCAAAGGTTGCGGTGGCATCGGCTTTTAAAGCCTCTTGCCATGCCCACGCCCATGAAAGGTACGTCAGGCCATTCTTCTTCTCTGTGTGCTCGTTGACGTTAATCTTGAGCAAATCATGGGGCGACATTTGTGTTTCCGTTGTTTCTTTTTTCATCATGTTCCTTTTGCAATTTATTAATTAAAACCGTGAGGTTTGTTCCAACTGAATCCTCGATAAATTCAAGACAATCTTCGGCATCCCATCCTTCTTGATAAACACCTAATGTGATATCAGTCAAAAGCTCTTCAATTCTTTCAGCCATATCCAAGCAAGTTTCTTCATCCCTGCCCTTCACGATGTCCATGATTTCCTCTTTGACCTCATTGATCTTCATTTAACTCTCCTTGATATTGTTTACACCACTTGCTGACTCCACAGAAATCTCCTGTGCATCGCTTGGGTTCGCCTTTTCTTTCCTCGACATATCCTTTTTCCTTTTCTGCCAACTCTGTGGCTTCTTCTATTGACTTAAATACACGGATCGCAGTCTTGCGTCCTTCCCTCTTCACTGCGTAGATGGTCTCGCTCATCCATCGTTCTTCATCGGTACAGGCTTGTAAGTCCTCCCCGAATTCCTGTGCTTGCTTGGCGGCACGGTGCATGTCCAAGCGTTGGCGTACATAGGTTTCTGTGGTGACCGAGTCCCACATGGGGATGTCAATCATGACTGCCTCTGCTTCGGGGTAGTTCTCCTGATTGGAGTGAGCACTGTAGTCTTTGATAATTGCGCAGATCTTTAGACCGCAGACCTTTTGCTTCTTGACGGTCTCCACAAGCCATTTGTAGATGTTCAACTGGGTGACCCAATCGTCCTTAGACTGCATGACTGACCAAGCCTTGACGAACTTGTAGTCAATGATGACGATACCCTCCTCAGTATGTTCCTGTAGGTCAACTGCACCGCTGACAGTGATGCCGTCTATAGAGTGGAAGATCCGCTCCTCGTTGGTGTAGCCCTCAACAGTCTTGCCCTCAAGCTTGCCGTGCATGAATGTTCCGAGCTGAGATGCAATTAACTTGGTAACGTCAACCTCCATCTCTTCATCATACTGTTCGCGCATTCTGCGTATCTTTGGTGGCGACATTAACTCTGTTACGCTATACTGTGACGCACCCTTTGTGTAGAAGTCCCTTGCAAGCAAAGCCACGAACGGTGCGGGTAAGCCTTGTTTATTGGTTATTTTCATTTACTCTCCTGAAAGTTGTTATGAACCCAGACCTCAATAATAGCGATGCTCCGCAAGAATTGCAAGCACTATCACAAATTATTTTTGGTGAGCCAGCTTCCAAAGCAAATTCTCGGAGGGTTGTTCACTACGGTGGTATGTCTAGGCTGATTAAGTCTGCTAAAGCACTCAGTTACTCTGATGTTTTTAGACAACAATGCGGGAAACTACCTACGTTAATGACAGGTGATCTGCGAGTTACTCTGCATATTTTCTATGCATCAAGACGACCCGACTTGGATGAGAGCCTGATCTTAGACCTGATGCAGGGACTCATATATGAGAACGACAGGCAAGTTAAAGAGCGTCATTGCTACTGGGGGCTAGACCCTGACAACCCTCGTTCAGAGATCATCATTGAAAAGATCCCTGAGATTGCCCCAAAAAAAAGCCCCTCCAAGAAAACTCGGAAGGGCTAATCCCATTACAGGAGGAGAGTACCAGCAACTGCAAGTTGTGGTGCTCATAGTTTAAACCAAAATACAACCGGTAAACAAAATACAGCTGTTGGCCAGCAGCGGATGTTTAAACACCACAGCAGCCCCGGCGCACTTGTTTAAACGCTGTACGCCGCCCGGGATAAAGTATTTTAAATATTTCAGCGTTATCTAGGAATTAAATGTTAAAGGATCATTCTCAAATTATTCAATCATTTAAAGATGGCGCAACCATGCCTGATATTGCCGCATCGCATGGGGTTACGCGACAACGCATTCAGCAAATCTTAAAGGCTCATAATTTAAATCGAGTAGATGGTGGCGCGTATTTAAAAAAGATGGCTATGCGCACAACCCAGCTTGAGGAGCGCAATGCTCGTTATATAGACAAGCTTGGGTGTACCTATGGACAGTACAGGGCAATCCCTGTTCCGGCTCGTCTGGCTTATCGATACCAACAAAGGAATGCCAGAGCACGAAATATTGGCTGGGCTTTTACTGTTTACACGTGGTGGTGTATCTGGCAGGAGTCCGGCAAATGGGATGAGCGAGGCCGAGGGTTTGGGTATTGCATGGCCCGTAAGAATGATGTGGGAATTTATAGCCCCGAAAACGTGTACATCTGCACTGGATCTCAAAACATGCGTGACTATTACGCAACAGACTTGTACAAAGAACGTAAAAAAAGATATACAACTCCTTAAAATTTGTGCTTATAATTCAATCGTTGCTGTAGTGAGTAACAGATAAGTTAGGCCATTTACACATGCGTTTCGCTTTACCCAATGCTTTCGGTCGGAGAGTCATTAGGTAAGGTCACTACCGAAACGCAGTTGTAAGTGGCCTTTTTTGTTTTGGGACTGGGACTGTGCAGTGGGTTAGCGCCACTGTGGACGTTTCTAATGTTTTGAAAACACTGCTTCATGTGGGCAGTCCCAGTCTCTCCTCCTCCTACGACAACCGTACTCCAGACGTTACTAAGGGGTAGACATCTGCCTGCGTGGAAGCAAAGGGTTACGTGGTATGCCGTAAGGCTAGGGGGCAGTTCCCGAATAATCCACGGTGCTGGTCGAGTCTGCAAGCATAGGGGTTCAGCTAACGCTGACATGCAGATGCCGTTAGGCGGTGAAACCAAACTCCTCCGTACTCCATGCGTGGGGTAGGGGGGTCTTTGGGTGAAATATAAGCACAAGCCCCGACAGGGGCGTTAAGGAGAGGATATGAATACAGAGGCAAGGATCAAGGCATTAAAGGCGGGGATACAGGCTGAACTAGACCGCACCGCAGACAAGGATGTTTTCAACAGTAATCCACAACGCAGAATGGAACTGGAGATTGCATTGTTGGAGCAAGGATGTCAGGTTGATCAGGATGAGCATGGCTTGCTTGTCAACCGAAGGTACATCGTGGCGGTGTCAAAGAATAAATGGTGTGTCAAGGGTAATTACAAATGGTATTACTACAAGGACATCCCAACGTTTGTTAAAAAATATGTAAAGAGAGAAGCATGAAGCAACGTGTTTACACGGTCGGGGTGGGAAATCAGATCAGGCTGATCCGTGCATCCAATCGCAGACAAGCGATAGCGCATGTATCCCTCGGGATCATGACCATCCGAGTCGCCACACAGGAAGACATCATCACCCAACTAGACAAAGGAGTGCCTATTGAGAACTACACACCGCCCGAGCAGATTGAATTAGAACTTTAATTTTCAAAACAGGAGAGAGAGATGGAATTTCATAGAGCAAGAAACACAGATCCAGTAACAAGCCACATGGCGGCCGCATCAATCAAAGATTCTGCCCATGCACATTACGAGTTAATTTTGGACTGTTTAAAGCGGTTTGGCCCTCTGGGCAAAGATGGCATCGCGTTACACGCTAACATCAACGGGTCAGCCGATGGTAATGCAGTGGCTAGGCGTTTGCCCGAACTTGAAAAGTTAGGTTTAGTAGAGCAAACTGGCAAGTTGGTTTTATCAAAAAGTGGCCGCAAAGAACGCGAGTGGGCTTATGTCATACCGCAGTCTTTGTTTTAAACAGGATCAATCATGACACGCAACTATAAACAAGAATTTAAAACACAAACAGAACGTGGCGAACATGAGAACCGAATGGAACGCCAACGTGCCCGTAGAAAATTAGACGCTAAGGGAGTGACCCGACAAGGTAAAGACGTAGCCCACGTCAAGGCTTTGTCCAAAGGTGGATCAAACGCAGATGGCATCCGTCTTGAGTCACCGGCCAAGAATCGTTCGTTCCCAAGAAAATCTAATGGGGGTATGAAATGATTGCAGAAAGTTTAAACCAAAAGGAATGTTTAAACTGTAAATCTGATTTGGCAGCTTTAGGAAAAAACAGGCAAGCTTTGTATTGTGGTGTTCAATGTAAGAACGCCTACCGCAGGATAAAAGATCCTGAGATACATACCCTTCAGACAGCCAAATATAAATCAACCATGCGTGGCAGGGCAATCGCCATGTTTCATGGGACTAAGGTTGGGCGAAGATTCCGTGATGGGAATGAACTAACGCCCGAATGGATCATGCAAAAATTACAACATGGTTTTTGCGAAGTTACTGGCTTGCCATTTACATACGGATTAGAAGCAAGAAATCCGTGGTCGCCATCTCTAGACAGAATTGATCCAAAGATTGGCTACACGTTGGAAAATACACGAGTGGTTGTTTGGATTTACAACACAGCTAAAAACGTTTTCCACGATGAAGATGTCATGTTAATGGCTCAAGCTTTGATCAATCAAAGCATTAAAGAGACTATGAAATGAACGCTGAGTTTGTGGATCAGTTCCACTTCAACGAATCTACTCGGGTTGCTTGCCCGTACTGTTCTACTGAACGTAGAAAATCAAATCAAAAAGACATGACGCTAACCCGCAAAGCAGACGGGGCGGTCGTGTTTCATTGCCATCATTGCCAGACTAACGGCTCAGTCCAACCACAACAGGAGAGAATTTTGTCAGCCGTACCCAATCCAACAATTGTTTCCAACAAACTGCAAGATACACATTACGCATGGTTAGCTATGCGCGGGATTTCAAAACCAACCGCAGACAAGATGAACTTGTTTGCATCAGAAAAATACTTTGGCAAGCTAGGTAAGACCGCAGATGCCATAGGCTTTCCTTACTACAGACAAGGTGCATTGGTTGCCGCCAAGTACAGATCATTTCCTGAGAAAGACTTTACCCAAGACTCAGGCGGTGCACATGATTTTTTTGGGCTTGATCTTGTTAAGAAAGATCAGCCACTCATCATTGTTGAGGGCGAGATAGATTGCTTGTCCCTTATGGAGTTAGGCTTTGAGAATGTGGTCAGCGTCCCATCAGGAGCACCCATCAAAGTCGCAGATGGAAAGGTTCTGCCCTCCGAAGACAAGAAGTTTGCCTACGTATGGAACGCACGGGAAGTCCTTGACGCAGTTCCTTATGTAATCCTTGCCACAGACCAAGACACTGCGGGTCAGGCGTTAGCCGAAGAGTTGGCAAGGAGAATTGGAAAAGAGAAATGTCGGCTGGCCAAATTTGAAAAGAAAGATTTAAACGAGGTCATGCTTGATGACCCGACAAAGGTAGGGGAGGTACTGGCATCTGCCGCCCCGTACCCAGTCTCCGGCATCTCTGACGCGGGCACGTTCTACGAGCGTTTAAACGAGTTGTACGCCAAGGGGACTGGCAAAGGTTTCTCAACAGGCTACTCCTCGGTTGATGAGATTTACACAGTCGCCCCTGCACAGTTGACAGTCGTCACTGGTTACCCTTCATCGGGCAAGTCAAACTTTGTGGATCAGATTATGGTCAACCTTGCGCAAGCCCATGATTGGAAGTTTGCCGTGTGTTCGTTTGAGAATCAGCCTGAGATCCACATCAGCCGCCTGATGGAGATCTATACCAAGCGTAGGTTCTTTGATGGCAAGGATCGGATGTCAGAGAGCGACAAAGAGATAGCGTTTAAATTCGTTAAGGATCACTTCTTGTTCATCGATACAAACGGGGAAGAGCCTTCAACACTGGACTCAATACTGGACAGGGCAAGAATTGCCGTTAAGAGAATGGGAGTTCGGGGGTTGGTCATTGACCCGTATAACTACATTGAGTTACCAAAGTCAGAGGGGACTGAGACTGCCGCCATCAGCGACATGCTGACTCGGGTTCAGAAGTTTTGTAAGGCACATGACGTGCATACATGGTTTGTGGCACACCCATCTAAGATCACCCGACAAGGCACTGAACAACCCCGTCCGGATGGAATGTCCATCGCAGGGTCGATGGCTTGGTGGGCAAAGACCGACTGCGGGGTGACTGTGCACCGCAAGGATCATCACGTAGAGATTGCAGTGTGGAAGTGTAGGTATCGTTGGGTCGGAACGCAGGGCGAAACAACAATGCTATACAACAAAACCGCAGGGACTTACTCGGAGAATCTCGATGCCTTCTAACAGTTTAAACGGAAACCGGATTGCAGGTAGCTCATCTGGTGATCCTGCTGATGATCCCCGTTTAAACATCAGGGAAGAACTGGCAGGTGAGTGGGACACAGAACTTCTCTTCCTGTCGGAGGAGGAGTTTGACGAGGCAATCATTGGGGTGGCAGAGCGGACAGGTGAAGAGCCTGTCGTTGCCTATGACACAACAAAGATCGTGGAGATCCTGAGTCGGTCAATGACTGTGGACGAGGCTTATGAATATTTTGAGTTCAATATTCTTGGGGCATACGTCGGCCACAAGACTCCACTGTTCATAACCACAACGTTTAAACAGTAACAGCAGCCAGCAGCAGGAATGTATTGCGTTTAAACACACACAGCGGCATCCCGGGCTGCGCTGTAAACGTTTAAACGCATGTATATAGGCCAAAAAAAGGGAGCCGAAGCTCCCTTAAATTCTTGCGACTCTCACGGCCTGAATGATGTTTGGATATTTCCCACAGTAACGAGGCACTCGGTCTCTGCCCATCCGATAGACTGCCCATGCCTTCTGAGCGTAGGTGATGTACTTCTCGGCAGGGTTGACAAAGCGTTCATGATTAACAAGGTCAACGAGGTTGTCGTAGTAGTAGGTTGTTTTGAGAAAGGTTGGGTCTGATTGGGTGATGGCTTTGATTTTCTTCATCAATGAACCTCATCAGACCTAGGACGCATGGATCGTTCTATCTCATAGGTAACTGCTACAACTTCTAGCACATCCTCCTTGGCTAGTTTATTTGTCACGGCTATGGACACTGCGGCCTTGATCAGGAGACCAAGGGTCTCTTGCCCATCTACCTCATTCGCCCCGATCCAATCGATCAACCCCTCATAGGCTTTGTAGAGGCGGTCATAGTCCATGTCCTTGTCGTTAAGTTTAATGGTCTTGATCTGCATGATCAATCTCCTTTTCCATGTATCGGACTAATGCCTGAGCCTGTTCACTCTGCATTTTCTGAATGATCTCATACATCTGCGGGGCGATAGCCATCAGACGTGCGTTGGCCCTCTGAGTGGCAGTCGGTAGGTTTTTGTTGACGCATGATCCAACTTGAGGTTGGCCGTGCTCATTCTCATAGCCCCACACTGTAGAGCCGTGCGCAGTCCAAGGGTGAGGTGATACGTGTTTAAACATCATGGTCTCCAGTAGAACAAGTCAAGAAGCAAAACGATCATGCCGATAAGAAGCAAGACCCGCTCAAGTTTTTGCCATAGTGTGTGGTTCATTTAATTTCCTCAATGTCTTGAATAAATTCTTCCGCATGAACTACTTCATAATTTTCAAGGCCAGTATGAATTTCTCTCGCTATTTCTTCGGCTTGAATTTCATCTTCAGCTTCAATTTCAAAAAAAGTAACTTGGTGTTCAATGCGAACATATGGGACTTTAAATTTTTTCATTGCTTTTCTCCTTTTTTAAACGTGTTGATTTCAGAACGCCCTTTGCAAATTCCACATCAAGTGTTAAGTGCTCGATCCATGAGCCGTCATCGATGTAGCGGTCAGCAGACAGGGTGAGGTTTTTTAATCCCGCAGTGAGGTAGACAATTCGTTCTTGATCGGTCATTTCCACTCCTCTACATCGGTTATTGTCATTTCGGTAACAAGCATCCCCTGCACCTCTACCCTGTCGATGGCAGAGGCTTCGGCCTCTTCCCGACTGGTTGCATCTATCACAATGTCAACGTAGCCTTCAACGGCCACTGAGACTGTGTAAGTCTTGGTGCGGTTCTGTTCGTCCAGTCTGCGCTCATTGGCAACCCACAGAGCGGAATAATGATTGTCTAGTCCTTGCATTACTGTTCTCCTTCATGGCCTTGTGCGTAAATGTTTTCAAGAAAATTAAGCACGTCATCAAGACAGTCACCAATGGTTATGTCTGTGCCGTCATTGTCCTTGGGCATGTCTTTAATCTTTTTGGGCAGTGCACGTCTTACGTCCATAAGATCGCAAATTGCAGATGATGTATCGTTTAGGTTTAAACGCATGTTTTCTCTCCTTAGCTACTGGTCTCTTTTTTAGGGGTGAGGGGCAAGCCCCCCTCAGGCCGCAAGCTTCAGCTTGTCAAACGCTATCGTGCCCAAGTCCTCGATCTTCTCGATGGTCACTGCGTTTTTGTAGATGTGGGTCACATCGGCACGGATGCCGATCCCAATGGTTGTGATGCCGAGGTTCTCGCCCACAATGGCTTGCTCTTTGCACTGGTCAGCCTCACCGATTCCATCGCTCAGTAAGAAGCAAACCTTGCGCTCTTCCTGACGATTCAGCAACAGGCCATGAGCGTATTGCAGGGCAGTGCTATCGTTTGTGCCGCCCCCTGCGGTGATGCGCTCTAGCAGGGGTTTGATGCGTTGGTAGGGGGTGTTGAAGTCCTTGAGGATCGACACGTCACAACCGAACGTTACGACACTGGTTGCAACCCCTGCCTTGGTCAGCGTGTCCAGTAGGGCATACGTGGCAAGGATGGCATGGTACATCTTAGAGGTCAGGGGGTCTTTGTTCTTGAACATCGAGCCGGACACGTCCAACACAATCACAACCGCAGAGTCGATGCCGTCATGCGCTTTGCGCTGTTTAAACAGGCGGTCATTGTGTGCCATAGTAGGCAGTGCACGGATATTCAAAGTGCCTGACTTGCGGTTGTTTTGGAATTCTTCAAAGCCTGAATTCTCAAACAGTTTGCGTACAGAGTAACGTAATTTTGCAGGGATCATAAGACCTCTATTAGAAGTTGATGGGAAACACTGAGTCACCATGTGGCCGAGTGTGTTTTTCTTTTTTGGCAATATGCCCTGTCCAGTAAGTGCCGCCCGTCTCTGTACCCTCGGGTGCTTTTGTGTCAGGTTCTACCTTACGTGCTTCAACGGGTTGACCATTGGGCTTGATAGGAGACTTCGCAGGGTTAGTTGGGGGGGTAGGTGCACCGCCTCCCTGATCGCCCGTTGTAGGGTCATCTGAGGGGCTTCCTGAGCCATCCTCGGGATCGCCATCGGTTGGCTGACCATCGGTTGGCTTGTCGCCCTTTTCTTTGCCCTTTACAGGCTCAGGGTTGGGGTTGATGTTGGGCGGTTGGATCTTAGCCAGTTGGCCGTAAACCCACATTGCAACATCCAAGGTCTGCCATGAATTGTCGCAAGCGTTTAAACGTTTAGCGGCTTCAGCAAAGATCACTTGCAAACCCTCGGCCACTGGTACTTTGATTGTGGCGTGTCTACGTGCATAGACTGCAAGAGCAAAGGGGTACTGCGCAGGGTTTGCCCAGTCGGTCACCTCGGCTATGGCTTCGGCCACAACACCATTGATCAATGCGGCAAGCAGGGGTTCAATGTTGCCAGTCAAGTTGGCCTTGATGGCTTTGTGCTCGATCCATGCATCCTCTAAGGCGTTGTGCAATTGAGCCACATACTGACTGTGATCCCATCCCTTGCGGGTAGCGTCAAAGTTGGTGTATGTCCAGTGCAACAATTCGTGAATGCCGTAGCCAACATAGCGCATCAGGTCAGCGTGTGTCAGGGTAGCGTCATCTCTGACGTTGCTCAGGCAGAGGTGACCTTTTTGGGTGATGGACGCAGACTGAGTGCCGCCCCATTGGATCTGCACTGGGTCACGCCCAAGGTCAGAACAGAACTTGTGAATCGCCAATGTCACCGCACGTTTAAACTCAAAACCTCGGTAATGTCTCATGATTTTCCTTACAAATATTTTGCTAGAACACTAGCGTTGATGTATGCCGCCTTGATTGCATCGAGTGCAGTGCGGCTCTCTTCGGGTTGACGTGAAGTAATGGTTGATTCCCAAGCTTCATCGACAGTTAGAACGTCCAGTGCCCGAATGAATGCGAGTGCTGAACGAATAGATGGGGGATCAATAACATCCCCAGTGGCAACCTTGGCACGGGCGGCATTGATGGCGTTCACCACATGCTCGGCCAACTGTTTCTGACATCCTGTGTGGCGGGTGATGGCCTCGACTTCCTGATCCTTGCTTAGGTAGGTGAACGGGATCACACGGGCAAAGCGGTCAGCCAGTGATGAATTCATGGTCTGCGTCTTGGCGTAGCGGCCTGACGTGTCGCCATTGGTCATTGTGTTGTCAGCGGCAAAGACCAACACACCCTGCGCTCTGCGGTGCACAAAGCCCCCGTAATTCACTGCACTGTTCTCTTCCAAGAACCCGTTCAAGGGGGCAAGTTCTCCGGCATCGGCCATGCTGATCTCATCGAGCAAAACCACAGTCGAGGGGCATGTGAAAGCTTCCAAGAAGTTGCCTTTCTTGAACACTGTCGCACCATTCTCCAAACCTACTGCACCGACATAATCGTCCGCAGTGGTGTACTTGTGGAAGTTAATGCGAGTGTATGAACGGCCTGTACGGGCGGCAAACTGACGGGCGGTCTCTGATTTGCCAGTCCCTTTCGGGCCTCCGAACCATGCGTTCTCGCCTGTGTTTTGAGAGGCAACCAAGTGCTTCAAGATGCCGCCATGCCACACAAAGTTGGGGTCAATTGCAGGGGCGTTGGGTGAATTCCAAATGTCAATCATGACGGGGTCACCATTGGCACGGCAGATATCGACACCGAACACATCGAGCGCAGACTTGCGATCCACAATGGTTGCACTGGTAGCACTGGCAAGCACCGACTCGGCCTTGGCATCCTTGACGGCCTGAGCAAAGGGTTTAAACGCCTTGGCAATTGCACTGGCAACCTCTGCGTTGATCTTGTCCTCATCAAGGGTTGACTTGGATGCATTGGCAAGCCTGTTCAATTGATCGGTCAGGTCATTGACTTGGGTTGCAATGTTCTTGGTATTTTCCACGGCCAGTCGGGCTTTTTGGATAGCGTCAAGGGCAGTCGATTCACCACGGCTTGCCACGTTGGAGATGGCATCGAGGCGGGTATTGTCAACACCGCCTGTGTTGTCGGCCACTGGGGGGCAACCTTTGATGTAGTCAATGCTGACTGAGCCGTCCTCGATCAGGTCAGCAAGCCAGTTCAGGCGAACCATTTTGTCCTTGTCATTGATGACGGACTGGGGGGCTTTGAGGGCGATAACCGCGCCATTGATGACGTATTTGTCGATGGGGGTCAGGGTTTTAATTGTGCTTAATGCGGCCATTTTTATCTCTCCTAGGTACTGGTTTCTTTTAAATTAATCCGAGAACATCGCCCTCATTGGGGCAGAGGGGCAAGTTCAAATTGCCCTGTTTAAACGCCCACTTGGCAGTGAGCCTGACTGTGTACCCGCATGAGGGGCACACACATTTCAGCATCCGTGTCCCTTGCTTTTTGCCAACCGAGGCAGATAATTCTGCGTGGACATAAGCACCGAGCGAGTCGATGATCTGTTGGTAGGCGGCAACGAATGCACCGCCATGTGTGACCGATTTGTATCGGGCTGACTGAGTGCCGTTGGGCAACAAGTGCATGGCATCTGCCACTTTTTGGTAGGGCTTGCCGTGGTTCAATGCACCCTTGGCGGTGTGGCACAACATGGCAACAAGGGTCTCAAAGACCTTGACGGGGTCAGCCAGTACAGGGCTGATGAAAATTTCAAAGTGTGCGTCAGCACTGTTGGTATTGGGGAAGCACTCGCCAACCGACTTGAAGTTGGTGCGTTTAGCGTTGGACGGGAGGGCACAGGAAACCCGAACTTTGTCAGTGATTGACACGCCATTGGACAGGAAAAAGGGACGCAGTTCATCGACTGCCGCAGTGAGCCAGTCTTCACGGGTAAGGTGTTTGATAGGTAAGGTCATGGATGGTCTCCGAAGTGTGGCGAAATTACCACTTCAATGCACTGACTCGCAGTGCATCAAGGTGAAAATTAAGGGCAGTTGGCGTGTTCACGCAGTGCACCGAGCAGGGTCAGGCCAAGCACATGCTTGCAGATCACGTCACCCCAGTTGCCGAGTGGCTCATGTGTGAGGGCAAGCAAGAGGGCTTGCCTGTCCTCTTCAGTGCGACTGACTGCACCGAAAAAGTAGAACGCCTGTTGGTAGACAAAGGCTTCACGGGTCTGCACGTTCCAACGTGTGGCATTGGGGTACTTGCTGAAGTCATTCTGAGCAGATTTCAGGGTGGCTTTGAGAGTGGCAAGCACCTCAAATGATTGAAGTTGGAAAGTGTTTGTAACTGTGGTCATGGTGTTTCCCTATGGGTTGAAGTGCGACTTAGCACTGCAATACCCCCGTGCGGAGGGGTATCACGCTGATAAGTCATGCAACCTTTTTGCCGAGGCAGTCGTTGTAACTGCCAGTGAAAAAGATGCGGTAGCCGTTGCGCTCTGTATCGCCCTTACAGACGATGATGTTGCCGTGGCGGTCAATCTGTGCGGTGTACATATTCATTCTCCTTTGTAGTGACGGGCGATGGCTTGCTGAAGCAGGGCTTGATCTTCAAGCTCAAGCATCATGGAAGCAAAGGGGTGTTTCCATTCATGGCGGTAGACACGCCTTGCGTTTTCCAATGTGGGGTTGGCCTTGTAGGCATCAAGAAGCTTTTTCATAGTGTCTCTCCGTAGCAGTGCGAAAGTGCACTCCATTGCCCAAAGGCAACAGACTGAACTCTTTCAGTCCTCTGTGGTGCGATCACCGAGAGGGTGACTGGATCTGCACTATCTACTGTTCTTTGCCCATCACGGGTCAGTAGGTCTGAGCGGTAATCCTTGCGTGTAAACGATATCGTCTACGCTAACACAACGCTATTGTAATAGCATTGGTTGACAAGGTCTACAACTATTTTCAATTATTTTTAAAATATTTTTTGAGGTGATCTGAGCACTGTATTTATATTAGAGCAAGGGTGTTCAGTGTTTTGAACTACAAAGTATTAGTTTTAATCTGTGTACTTAAGTTCAATTTACCATGGTCTAAAATGAGTACTAAAGTTAATGCACCAAAATGGTGAAAAACGCTCAGGAGACGCGATCGGGAGGTGGCTAAGGGGGTAGTGGCCTAAATTGAAAACGGACGCTCCTAGGGGCCTTTAAATCGATTCTAGAGGCATGTATGTTTATACAGTTTTTGGCCTTTTTGGGGTCGTTTGTATAAGTAATGTATAACAAATGTATAAGCTGTGGATAACTTGGGGGGTGTGGAAAACCTGTGGATAACATCCTGTGGATAACTTTTGACTTATGCACAGGGTGTTGATAAACTGTGCATAATACGAACAGTGCGTTTCCCTGCGTTGGTGATGGGGAAAGTTGGTAGATGCTAACAAATATGGAGTGTTTAAACATGACGAAGACAAGCAAGGCTGAGTACAAGGCGGAGTTGGATCAGGCACTGGACGAAGTGGATGAGTGGGCGGGTGATGAAGGCCACGCAGAACTGAGCGAAGCGGAACAGTATGCCCATGCCGCAGAGAGACCTAAGCTAAGAAAGGATGGAGAACATAAAGGGTCAGACATAAAGAGACCAAAGCCTCTAAGCCCACGTCAAGTACTGTTCACACAGGGAGTGATACAGGGTAAAAGCCTAAGGCAAGCTTACAGGGATGCCTATGCCAACGACACAGGATCAGATGCTTCTATTAGTGCATCCGCGAACAAACTGATGAATGATCCAAGGATCAAGCACATACTAAAAGAAGCTTGGGAAGAGACGGCAGAACACCTCAGTGAAGACCTTGCCGCAAGCAAGAGATACGTATTGAAAGGACTGTTGGCACTAAGCAAGAAGGCCAAGCAAGAGGGTACTAAATTAAAAGCACTGGAACTGCTAGGCAAAGCGGCAGGGTTGTTCACCCCGACAGAGGTGCAAGACAAAGCAGTGATCACCGCAGATCAATTGAAGAGAGAACTCGCAGGGCACATGAAACTATTAGAGAGTGCCAAGGCCAACGTGCTTGACGTAGACATGAAGAGTTTAAACAGTGCTATGCCTATAGCCGAGCAGGGCGTTTAAACATCGGCATACTCGTACCCCCACCCGTACCCGACCCCCACTTGGCACGAGCCGACACCCCTCCTGCGTATACGCTCTAATCCACTCTTCCAAAACATGTTCCCCACTCTTCCAAAACATATCCATAGAACACCCCCCCTTCCTTTTCCATTTCAGACCCCCCGGGGGTATATATATTTTTTAAAAAAGGTCTTGCGAACGTTCGTATTTGCGTTTAAACTCTAAACATTGGTAAGCGAGTGCCAACTTATCTGAAGACACATTGTGGTTGACAACCAAACTGAGCGGCTAGTCACCGTGTTGGGCAGTGTGTCCTCAAATGAGCAAACGCAGACAGTTAGTCCTAGACTTTATCCGTGCATACATTCGGTTGCATGGTGTGTCTCCGTCTTATGAAGTTATTGCCAAAGGAATTGGATTGAGATCTAAGTCAAACATACACCGGATCATCCACCGCCTAAAGGCGGATGGACATCTGGAGACCAAGCCTTATAAGTTCCATGCGATTAAGTTAGTGGACACTACGGCAAAGGCTATGATGAGACTATGAGCTTACTCACCCACGCAGAGATAACAAAGTACTTGGGCATGGCTCCTAAGGCTTCGCCGGAGAACCGGGCTAAGATTCAGATGCTGTTGGAGATGGACAGGATTGAGCGCAGTAAAGAATCCTTTGTGTACTTCGCCTCGCAGATGTGGCCTGTGTTTATCTCTGGTGCTCATCATAAGATCATGGCAGATGCTTTTGAGAGAGTGGCTAAGGGAGAGCTTAAGAGGCTGATCATCAATATGCCTCCCCGGCACACTAAGTCTGAGTTTGCCTCTTTCCTTCTACCTGCGTGGTTCTTAGGTAAGTTTCCACATAAGAAGATTATTCAGACTGCGCACACTGCCGAGCTTGCCACTGGATTTGGACGAAAGGTTAGGAATCTTGTTTCATCAGAACAGTATCAAAAGGTATTTCAGACTAAGCTGTCGAGCGATTCAAAGGCCGCTGGTCGTTGGAACACTAATGTGGGTGGTGATTACTTTGCTATCGGTGTTGGCGGCGCTGTTACAGGTAAGGGCGCTGATCTATTGATCATTGATGACCCCCATTCGGAGCAAGAAGCCAAACAAGGCAACGCAGCTGTCTTTGACAATGTGTATGAATGGTTCACTTCCGGCCCCCGTCAGCGTCTACAGCCGGGCGGAGCGATCATTATTGTGATGACAAGGTGGTCTAAGAGGGACTTAACCGGTCAAATTTTAAAAAATTCGGCTAAAGACGGTGTAGATCAGTGGGAAGTCATTGATTTCCCGGCAATCATGCCCTCTGGTAGCCCTTTATGGCCCGGATTCTGGTCTTTACAGGCCCTAGAAGCCCTGAAATCTGAGCTTCCAGTGTCTAAATGGGAGGCTCAGTACCAACAGAACCCCACATCCGAAGAGGGTGCGATCATTAAGCGCGAAAACTGGCAGCTTTGGGAGAAAGAAGATCCCCCTTCATGTGAATACATTATTCAATCTTGGGATACTGCGTTTGAAAAGAACAACCGTGCCGACTATTCAGCCTGTACAACGTGGGGTGTGTTTAAACATCCCAATAAACAGGGCGATTTAAGGCCCAACATCATTCTTCTTGATGCCTACAAAGCTCGTCTTGAGTTCCCTGAACTTAAACACAAAGCTTTGGAGATGTGGAAGGAATGGAACCCAGATACATTGATCGTTGAGAAACGTGCGGCTGGTGCTCCGCTCATCTATGAGATGAGAAAGATGGGAATACCTATGTCGGAGTATACGCCGGGCAAAGGAAACGATAAGATATCGCGTGTAAACGCTATCTCAGACTTGTTTGCATCTGGCATTGTTTGGTGTCCTGAGACTCGATGGGCAGAAGAGGTGATGGATGAACTCGCCTCCTTCCCTAATGGGGATCATGACGACCTTGTTGACTCAAGCAGTCAAGCTTTGATGCGTTTTCGCTTGGGAGGATTCATCTCTATTGACTCTGACGAGGAAGATGAACCTACTTACCATCGCAGAAAAGTAGCGTACTACTAAGGAATATTATGAGCATAGAGCAATCATTGAGCCAAGCCCCATTGGGTTTAAACATGTTAGAGGTAGATGAGTCTCCAACCTTTGAGATTGAGATCGTCAACCCTGAGGGTGTAAAGATAGATATGGATGGCGTAGAGATTGATCTAATGCCAGAAGATGATGAGGAAGGCTTTGATGACAACCTCGCAGAATACATTGATGAAGGTGAGCTTCAAAAAATTGCCACTGATTTAATTGAGATGGTTGAAGCTGATATCAATTCCAGAAAAGACTGGGTTGATATGTATGTCAAAGGTCTTGATGTTTTGGGAATGAAGTATGAAGAGCGTACTGAGCCATGGCTGGGGGCGTGTGGTGTATTTTCAACTGTTCTTACCGAAGCCGCAGTGCGCTTTCAAAGCGAAACAATTATTGAAACCTTTCCGGCTCAAGGCCCAGTTAAGACAGAAATCATTGGTGCAATTGATAAGCTCAAAGAGGAAGCAGCGGAGCGTGTCAGAGATGACATGAACTACAAACTCACGGAAGGTATGCCAGAGTACCGCCCTGAGCATGAGCGCATGTTGTATTCCTTAGGTCTGGCTGGCGCAGCTTTCAAGAAAGTCTACTACGATCCAACCATGGGCCGTCAGGCAGCCATCTTTATCCCCGCAGAAGATGTGATCATTCCTTACGGTGCTTCCAGTGCCATGACCTCCGAGCGTGTGACTCACATCATGCGCAAGACTAAGAATGATATTCGCAAGCTTCAGGTCAACGGCTTCTACCTTGATGAAGATCTTGGCGATCCTCTTGAGTTCTACACCGACGTAGAAAAGAAGAAAGCTGAAGATCAGGGATATAACTTATCTGATGATGACCGCTACCAGATCTATGAGATCCACGTAGACTACGACCTCCCCGGTTATGAAGATGAGAACGGCATCGGTCTTCCTTACGTGATTACCTTAGAGCGCGGTACACAAACAATTTTGTCTGTTCGCCGTAACTGGGTTGAAGACGACAAACACAAACTCAAGCGCCAGCACTTTGTTCAGTACACATACGTACCCGGCTTTGGTGCTTATGGTCTGGGATTGATTCACCTGATCGGTGGATACGCCCGTGCAGGCACATCTTTGATTCGTCAATTGGTGGACGCAGGTACATTGTCCAATCTCCCCGGAGGTCTTAAGACTCGTGGTCTGCGCATTAAAGATGACGATACCCCAATCACTCCCGGTGAGTTCCGAGATGTGGATGTGCCCAGCGGTTCAGTCAAAGACAACATCATGGCTTTGCCATACAAGGAGCCTTCTCAGGTTCTCTTGTCTTTGTTGAATCAAATTACAGACGAGGGCAGAAGACTTGGATCTATCGCAGATATGAACATCAGCGATATGTCTGCCAACGCCCCCGTAGGTACAACTCTGGCTCTGTTAGAGCGCCAGCTTAAGACCATGTCTGCGGTGCAAGCTCGTGTTCATTATTCAATGAAACAAGAGTTTAAACTGCTCAAAGAAATCATCCGCGACTACACCCCTGAAGAGTACGAGTACACACCTGTATTTGGTACACCTCAGGCCAAGCGCGAAGACTATGACATGGTGGATGTTATTCCGGTCTCCGACCCAAATTCAGCCACGATGGCTCAAAGGATCATGCAGTACCAAGCTGTGATTCAGCTGGCCCAAGGTGCTCCTCAGATCTATGACCTTCCATTGCTGCACCGTCAAATGATTGAAGTCTTGGGTATCAAGAACGCAGATAAATTGGTTCCAGTTGATGATGACCAAACTCCTCGTGATCCCGTGTCCGAGAACATGTCATTCTTGACCGGAAAACCTACTAAGGCGTTTATCTACCAAGATCATGACGCTCACATTGGTGTACACACAACAATGATGCAGGATCCTATTGTGATGGGACAGATTGGTCAAAGTCCTATGGCTCAGCAAATCCAAGCTGCAATCATGGCCCACGTTGCCGAGCACGTTGCATTCCAGTACCGCCAGAAGATTCAGGAACAGCTTGGAGCAACATTACCAGCACCTGATGCAAAACTGGATGAGAACGCAGAAGTTCAAATCTCTAAACTTGTGGCCCAAGCTGCAACTCAACTTCTCCAGATGGATAAAGCCAAGCAAGCTCAGCAGCAAGCGGCCCAGCAGGCTCAGGATCCAATTATCCAGATGCAGCAAGCCGAACTCCAAATCAAAGCCAAAGACGCTGAGACAAAACAACTCAAAGTTAAAGGCGACTTGCAGCTCAAAGCTGAAGAGCTATCACTCAAGGCGCAGGAAAGCGCAGCTAGAGTTGGGGAAGATCCCAATATGGCAGCAATGCGTTTACAGCAAGAAATTGCTCAGGCTCAAGAGTTACACGCTTTAGAGATGGCGGCTAAGCAGATGGAGCTTCAGCAAGCGCAGGCCCAACAGCAACAGGCTCAAGCTCAACAGCAGCAAGCCATGATGCAACAACAACAAGTTCACCAACAGAATATGGCTCATGGTGGACAAGTTCATAAGCAAAAAATGGGTCACACCGATTTAGATCAGCTTCAAAAGTTATTAAAAGGTAATAAGGAGTAATCATGGCCAATATGCTTGATGTGTTAAACAAGAAACTTGACGAACAGGTCAAGCAGTTGGTTGATGTTGTTAGTGGTGGTGGTGCGAAAACCTACGATCACTACAAAGAGCTGTGCGGAACTATCCGAGGTCTGCAAACCGCGCAGTATGAACTTGCTGACCTTGTGCGAAAAACGAAGGAATATGACGATGACTGAATTTGATGTCAGTGCGGTTGATCTAAGTGGAGTGCTTAATACCTCTGCTGAAGAAAAAGCCAAACAAGTGCCCGATCCGGCCACTTACCATCTACTCTGTATGCTGCCAAAAGCAGAAGAAGAGTTTAGCGAAACCGGTATTTTAAAATCTGCTACTGCGATGTACCACGAGGAGCTTCTTTCCCCCGTGCTGTTTGTTGCAAAGATTGGCCCTGATGCGTTTAAAGACGCTACCCGCTTTCCATCTGGCGCGAGCTGTAAGGTTGGTGACTTTGTGTTAGTACGTCCTAACACGGGAACCCGCATGAAGATTCACGGTACAGAGTGGAGGTTGATTAATGATGACTCCGTTCAGGCGGTTGTGCAAGACCCTCGTGGTATCCAACGTCCCAACATGTAAGGAATAAATCATGGCCGATACAGAAAAAACAGAATTTGAATTCCCTGATGAAGGGGAAGACAACCCCCGCAAAGGTGGAAAAGTTGTAGAAACTGAAATTGAAATTTCTTCAGATGACAAACCTGAAATTGAAGTTGTAGATGACACTCCAGAAGAGGATAAATACAGAACTCCAATGTCAGAAGCTCCGCAAGATCCTACAGAGGAAGAGCTTGCAAGCTATTCTGAGAGTGTAAAAAATAGGTTTAAACACTTTACCAAGGGCTATCACGAAGAACGCAGGGCTAAAGAGACTGCTCAACGTGAGAAAGACGAGGCTATTCGCATCGCTCAGGCGGTGTTTGAAGAAAACAAACGTCTTAAAGGCTCTGTCAATCAAAGTCAGCAAGTTCTTTTGGAACAAGCCAAGAAAACTGTTAACTCAGAGATAGAAGAGGCTAAAAGACAATATAAAGAGGCATACGAGTCTGGAGATTCAGATAAGCTGTTGGATGCACAGGAAGCACTCACTACCGCCAAGATCCGCGCAGACAAAGTAAATAATTTTAAACCCACCCCTTTACAGGAAAGAGAAACTCCTGTACAAATGCAACCACAGCCTCAACAGGCTGCACCCGTTGACCAAAAACTACTTGCATGGCAAGACCAAAATCAGTGGTTTGGAAGTAATAAACGGATGACTTCATACGCTTTAGGGCTGCATGAAGAGCTTGTTGAGAACGGTATCAGGGTTGGCAGTGAAGAATACTATAAACGTATCGACACTGACATCCGAGAAAGATTCCCAGACCAAGTTGGAGCCGGGGAGTCCGTTGATGCGAAACCTCAACGTACCAAATCCAATATTGTTTCACCTGCTACCCGTAGTACAGCGCCTAAAAAGATCGTACTTACGCAGACACAAGTGAATATCGCCAAGCGGTTGGGAGTTCCTTTGGAACTGTACGCCCGTAAGGTTGCTGAAGAAATGAGGAAATGAAAATGGAAAAATCTATTGCCCGTCAAGGCCGTGATCTGAGCACCCGCGATTCTGTAGAACGTCCAAAACATTGGATGCCTCCACAGCTTCTACCTGATCCCAATCCGGAGGATGGTTATGCGTTTCGTTGGATTAGGATTGCGTCGCTAGGTAAAGATGATGCCACAAACATTTCCGGCAAGTTACGCGAAGGCTGGGAACCTGTTAGGGCTTCTGACCATCCCGAAATCCGTCTGTTTGGTTCTTCCAACGGGAAGTTTCCTGACAGTATTGAGGTCGGCGGTTTGTTGCTTTGCAAAACACCTGTGGAATTTACCAGTCAGCGAAATGAGTACTACCGAAAACAATCGGAAGCTCAGATGGCTTCAGTAGATAACACTTACATGCGCGAGAATGATCCGAGGATGCCTATGTTCAAAGAACGTAAGTCCACGGTCACTTTCGGAAAAGGTCAGTAAACTTTTTGGAGTCTTAAATGGCATATCCTACCGTTGATAAGACGTATGGTTTCAAGCCAGTCAACCGACTGGACGGACTACCCTACGCCGGAGCGATCCGTCAAATCCCAATCGCACCTTCCTATGCAACAGCAATTCTGAACGGTGATACCGTTAAGGTAGACACTAACGGCTACATCGTAGCTGCTAGTACTACTGATTCAGGCGCAATTGTTGGCGTTTTGGTTGGTTGTTCTTACATCAACTCTTTGAGTCAGCCTACGTTCGCACAGAACTATCCAGCTGCTACTTCAACTTCAACAAACATGGCTTTGGCTTTTGTTGTGGATGATCCTAGTGCTGCGTTCCGTGTTGTTGCTACAGTTGCTGGTTCCACCACTCCTACGGCTTATTCCCGTGCTTTGGTTGGTTCTAACGTCGCTTTGGTTGCTAACACTGGTTCTACTACCACTGGTGATTCGTATTATGGTATTGACGGTTCTTCCGCCAACACCACCAATACATTGCCTATTCGCGTGATTGATGTCATTCCTGACACAGCCACAGGCCCTGCAACAACTGCCGCTACAACTTACTATGAATTCATTGTTAAGTTCAACACCGCGCAGTACAACAACACCACTGGTGTTTAAGGAGTAACTTACCATGGCTATTTCACGCGCACAGCTACTTAAAGAGTTGCTCCCCGGTCTGAATGCATTGTTCGGTCTTGAGTACGCCAAATACGGCGAAGAGCACAAAGAGATCTACGAAACAGAGACATCTGAGCGTAGCTTTGAAGAAGAGACAAAACTGTCTGGTTTCTCTGCCGCTCCTGTCAAAAACGAGGGTTCTGCCATCGCTTATGACAATGCACAGGAAGCATGGACTGCACGTTACACCCACGAAACCATTGCGATGGGCTTTTCCATCACAGAGGAAGCTGTGGAAGATAACTTGTATGACAGCCTGTCTTCACGTTATACCAAGGCTTTGGCCCGTGGTATGGCTTACACCAAGCAAGTTAAAGCCGCTTATGTGTTGAACAACGCCTTTACTGGCGGCCCAACATACGGCGACGGCGTGGTGCTTTGCTCTACTGCTCACCCCTTGGTTTCTGGTGGTACTAACAGCAATACACCTTCTACCGCTGCTGACTTGAACGAAACATCGTTGGAAAACGCTGTTATTCAGATCGCTGGCTGGACAGATGAGCGTAGTTTGCTGATCGCCGCTAAGCCTAAGAAGCTGGTTGTTCCTCCTTCTTTGATGTTCGTTGCTACTCGTCTGCTGGAAACCGAACTCCGTGTTTCTACTGCTGACAATGATATCAACGCATTGAAGAACAATGGCTCAATCCCTGAAGGCTATACCGTAAACCACTTCTTGACAGACACCAATGCTTGGTTCCTGTTGACAGATGTGCCTAACGGTTTGAAGCACTTCGTGCGTACCCCCATGTCTACCGGCATGGACGGTGACTTTGACACAGGTAACGTTCGTTACAAAGCCCGTGAGCGTTACAGCTTCGGCGTGTCAGATCCTTTGGGCATCTTCGGTTCACCCGGAGCCTAATAGGCATCAAAAAAAAGGGGAGCTTCGGCTCCCTTTTTTGTTGCAATGGTTTAAACGTAGTGGTATAAACATACTAATCCGGGCTTTCCGGTGTATCAAACAGTCCCGGCTGACGACATACAGATTGATACACTTAACTTGTATGTAAGGACACATATCATGGCACGTACCACGTTTCAAGGCCCAGTTCGTTCATTGGGCGGCATTTATCAACAAGGCCCAGCTACTACTGTTGAAATCACAGCAAGTACCACATTAAGCCCAGAGGCTCATGGTGGTCGTATTATTTCTATTGGTGGTTCTTTGGCTGCTGCATTGACATTGACTTTGCCAGCAATTAACACATCAGCAAACTCTGTCACATCTGGCCCCGGTCAAGACCCAAGCACAGTCAACAACGAAGGCGTTGTTTACACAATCTGGGTTCCTACTACCATCTCTACAAGTTCCTTGAAGATTGGTACTAACGGCACTGACAAATACATTGGCACAATTGTTATGAATGACGTTGATTCAGACGGAGCCGCTTTGGTTGGCTTTTCAGCC
>Ga0209296_1000178_pt1 | contig 56577 bp, 64 predicted proteins | sample S_130206_EF_Meta_FD_187319 | JGI IMG/M metagenome (GOLD analysis project Ga0209296, IMG submission 187319) | Freshwater microbial communities from Lake Simoncouche, Canada to study carbon cycling - S_130206_EF_MetaG (SPAdes) (version 2) | ecosystem: Environmental > Aquatic > Freshwater > Lake ...
TGTAAATATTGCCATAGTTCCTTTAAACTCCTATTTGTTCTTTTATTTCTTTGTTAAAATATTTTTCAATATCTTCTTTTTTTATATTACGAGATGCCACAACTTTTTCTATGGCTTTATCAAATCGTGTTAACACGTCTGTTTGTTCTGTTTCAATTAATCTATAAATCTCTTTAATAGCTTCTTTCATAACAGGCGTTAATTCTTTATAGGACTTTGAATTCAAAAGATTAGTTTCTCTTAATATATTACTAATCTTGTTTTTCATTTACAACAGGTTCCGTTTTAGGTGCCGGGTCTGCAATTACAGGCTTTGGATCACTGTGTGCTTCTGCTTCAATTTGTCCTTGAAACAATACACCAGCTAATTCTTTTCTTTTTGCCTCTAAAGCATCTCCAACTTTATCTCTTAAAGCATCTTTAAATGCTTCACCAGCTTCAGCTGCTTGTCCTAATGACAATTTGTCAATAAAATTTTTAACTTGTTCACTCATATTTTTCTCCTATTATTATATTTATACTAAAGTTTCAGTTTTCTTAGGTGTTTCTGTACCACCTAAAGAGTCCATACCTGCAGGTTCATAAGGGCCTTCTTTACTTATTTGTCTATCTAAATCTTTAATCTCTTTTTCAGATTGTTTAAAAACAAACTTTCTAATGTATTCTTGTGAAAAATACTTACCTACATACTTTTCTAAACCATCAGCTAAAGCAACACGTTCCTTTAACATTTCACTTTCTTTTAATTCAGCAAAGTGACCATCTTGTAAAAAGTCATATTGAATATTAGATTGTATTACAGGCCAATCTTCTATAGATATTACACCTTTTAATACTAACTGTGTCTTTAAAAAATCATTAAAGAGTTCAGTAAATTTCTTTCTTAATCTTTGAACAAACTTGGTAAACTTTAATTCATCTCTTGTAATTTCTGTAGAACGGCCCATACTAAAACCTGTCGCTGGTTCTAATCTACTTACTGGTACATTTAAAGAACGATAAAGTTTTCTTTGGAAATATTCTATGTCGGCCATTTCTCCTAAATTTTGGCCACCAGGTAGAGTAGTAATATCTGTTCCTCTTCCACCTTCTCTTGTTGGTAACCAATAATCTTCCAACATATTCATATAACTTCTATCGTCCCTAATTTCTCCTGTGTTGGCATCATAGACAAGTTTATTTCTATAACGTGCCATTACATCTCTTAAATATTGTTCTGCCTTTTGTTTAGGTAGATTACCAACATCTATTTTGAAAATTCTTCTTTCAGGTGCTCTTGCTATACGATAGATAACAACAGCATCTTCAATCATACGTAATTGATTTACTGGTTTAATTGCCTTATGTAAATAAGACAAGATCATATTTTTGTTTTGATCTACTAGACCTGAAGAACAGAAAGCAATTGTATCAGCCGCTATTCTTACTCCTGAACCTGATGTTGAACCTGCAACACCCTTTTCATTAAACATAAAGTATTCTTCGTAATCATTTGTAAGAGATAAATCTACAGTGCTTCTCATCTTCTTAAGCTCTCTTACTTTTTTAATTTTTCTAGGATCAATATAACGCAATTCAGTTATACCGTTTTTAGGTGTTTCTCTATCAATAATCTTTTGATAAAATATTCTACCATCTACATACCATCTTTTAAATATCTCAAAACCTTTTGTACTAAAATTCATTAATTTAAGTACGTTTAAAAATTCTTCGTCTATTCTTTTCTTAACTTCGTTACCAAAAGGTATATTTTCTAATGTAACTCTTACAGAATCTTTTTCTTCACTAGAAACAATTGCTTCGTTGCAAATATCTTCTATTGCTTGGTCACATTCTGGATGTAACGAAATTTCTCTATATCGTCTTACAAGGTCGGCTTCGTTCTTAGCCGTTCCTTCCATATCAAGGTACGAACCAAAATAACCTCCAGCAGCGACGGTAGTTGTACCGTCATCTGCTTGAGGTGTAGTAAAGTTTTGTTTCGGATCTTGCTCTTGTTTTTTACGGGTTATTGAAAACCCAAACAGATCAGCCATAATTTATATTCCTCTACTACTACTTATATAAGTTTTAAGTAGTCGTATTTGTTTCAAAATACTGATAAGCAAAAGTTACAACAAACTGTTCAATCGCTGTTTGTTCGTCATACGTTAAATCAATAGCGCCGATTTCTTTTGGAAAAGCACCTCTTAGTGTATATGATTTAACAGTATTACCGTTACGATCTAAGTGGTCAATAAATGCGTCCACTTGATAGTCAGCAGGATTTGTTAATCCTTCATTGTCTGTCATATTGTTGATACCATTTTGCCATCTTTCAAAAGCATTTCTTACTTTGAAGTTTGTATCGTTATAAACTGTAACGGTCCAATCTGCAAATGTTCTATCTCCTGCAATCTTAATTGATCGTCCTCTAAACTTAACGTCAACTTCACCGATTGTCATAGCAGGTATAGAAGTTGCTCTACATAAGAAAGCTAGATCTTCTATTTCGCCACCAACTTGAGCGTAACCAGGAAAAGGCATTACTACCTTAAACTGATTGGCACGAGCGCCTCCGCCAGCAAGTTTAGCTTTGAAGTCATTAATGTTTGCCATTTTTTATTCTCCTATTCTAAAATTACCCAGCTACTTCTTCAAAAGAAACGCCAGTTCTTGTTGCTACAAATTGTAAAGTAATGAAGTTAATGCTTCTAGCAGGTTTTACAAAAATCTCCGCTATAAATTCATTTCTATCAATTACTTCGCCTGTGTTATTCGTTTCATCACACACTACTAAAAAGTCTGTGATACCACGTCTGCCTTGTACCTCTCGTAAGAATGGTTCAACGATATTTCTAAAGTTTGCTCTAGTAAACTCGTCATTAAATTCAAACAATTGGAATTTAGAAGCAGTAGAGATTGCTTTTTCTAAAACTATAAACAATCTTCGTACATTGATTCTATCGAAAGCAGATGGAGCACTTAATCCAGTTTTATCACCAAACAGAACAGTGCCTTGGCCAGGGAATGTTACCACAGCGTTAACTCTATTTCTGTATAGATCATCTCTTTGTGTTTTATTTGGATTGAAAGCTAACTTAACCGCACCTCTAATAGTACCTCTATTAAAGCCAGCTGGTGAATACCAACTGTCGGCAATTAAATCAGTTCTTGCTGATAAACCAGCAATATCTCCGTTTAACGGTACAAATCTGTACACGTCATTGTATCTGTCATACTGATATTTGTAACCACTGTCAAATACAACATAAGAAGAAGAACGTATTGAGTTATAAAAACCTACTACGTTACTTGTTTGTGTATTTGCGTTTGCCACGTTAACAACATCTGTTCTTCTAGGCGATACAAAAGCAACTGCATCTTTTCTATCTTCTGCAATTGATATTACATTATCTACGTGAGTAGCATCGCCTGAACCAGCAATAATTAAACCTACATCCACTGTTTCAGAATCTAGGAATTTTTCGTATGCTGTTTTCTTTTGTGCAATTGTAACAGCTGAACCATCAGAACCACTTTGTAAAGAAGTTAATGTTGGTGTTGATACTGCTGTATAAGTTGTACCTGATGCAGTATTACCCCAGTTAGATCCACCAGAATTATGATCCATCCAATATACATACTTTGATCTTGTCTGTATTACTGTTGGATAATAATTTGTGTCACCTTGTGGTGATTTTGCATCTGAAGCTTTAGAAAGTTTTTGATAAACTTCTAATACTGTATTTGCTGTACCTGAAATTCCACCATCTTCATCTACTACTATTACGTGGATTTCATCATTTGATCCACCTTTTGAAGTAGCGTATGGCGAAGTTCCTGGAGCGCCAGCAACTTGATCGTAAAATCTCCATCTACGTCTTATGTTACTGTTTATAGCTACATCTCTTTGTAATCCACCTGTACCTGAAGGATGTCTTACGATAGTTATTACGTTAGTTGATTTAGCAGTAACTCTATACTCGTGACCGTCGTTGTAATCACTTGTAGAAGCTGTAGTAGAAAAATTAATAATATCACCTACGGCGATATTTGTTCCACTTGTAACTGTTACTGAAGTTGCACCTGCTACTGCAGCTGTACCTAAAGTTGTTACTACTGTTGTTTCGTATGCAGCAGCTGAAGGACATATAGAAACAAGTAAATTGTTTCCCCAAGCGCCTGCTGTTCGTGCAGCCCACTCGCCAACTGATCCTTGGCCTGTTGCAAAGTTATTAATATAATCTGTTTCATTCTTAATAACAAATGAGCTGCCTGAAGCAACTGCGTTTGCTAATGAAGAATTTTGTGCTCGTACTACTCTTAATGCGTTAGAGTATTGTAAGAAATTGGCAGCACTAAAAAAATCCTCAAAGTTATTTGAGTCTGGCTTACCAAACGTTTCTACTAACTCTTGTTCGCTAGAAACCGTTACGATTTCATCTAAAGGACCTTTTCTAAACTCTCCTGCAAAAGCACCAACTGACGTTGATACTGCTGGAATAATTCTTGTTAGGTCTCTTTCTTGTACGAGAACGCCTGGTGATACTTGAAATGCCATTCGGTTTTCTCCTTTTTATAAATTAGCTAATTGTTTCATATAGTCCAACTGTCGTATTATTCATACGCCCATAGTCAAAATTTCATATACATCTATTTATAAAATGCGTATTTTGTACACATTACTCACCTTTTCTAACTACTGGATGCCACGTTTCTCCATACTCATCTTTAAAGGGCTTATCTTCTTCTGGTGTACCATCATCTATAAAACCAAAGGGAGCCATATCCTGTTCTATTATATTGGCCTGGTCTTCGTATAGTTTAGAACGTACATCAGAATTACTTAACTCTTTAAAGTATGGTTGATTAGATAACCAGCCAAATATAATAAGACAAGTCATTAAATCGTCATTACAACCTTCTTCTGCTTTCCAAGAATTGTGTTGACGTGAAAAAGTAGACATTTCTTCTATGATATTAAAATCATTTATAACTATTTTATCTGCTTCAATAATAGTTTTTAAATTAGAACAACCTATTTTTTTAATTTGTTTAGTCATACGAATACCTAACTGACTGCCTCTACCACTGAAGGCCGTACCTAATACTTGTCCAGCTCTACCTCTTTGTGTAGTCATTAATAGATTGTCATACTCTAAATCAAACTGTAATGCATCTGATATTTGGCCACCTATATCGTTTACTTCAATCAATGTATGAGCGTGATTATATCCTTTTATAGTTTGTTCTATAACATTAGGAAAAACTAAAGGTTTAATTTCATTGTTACGATATTTGGCTACAACACGATAAGGCATTTTTGTTACGTCAAATATAATAAAGGCCGAATAATCTTTTGCAAGACCTCTTGACACGTCAACAGTACAAACATATATTTTATTTTTATCAGGTTTTTCAAATATATCTAAACCACCTTGTGACTGTAAAGGTTTAATATAAGGTGTAGCTTTAATTTTTGTAGGACTAATAAGTGTATCTATTGAACCTAAAAATTCACATTCAAACTCCTGTTGGAATTGTTCAGGACTTGTATTTCGTATTGTTTCTTGTTTCCACTTTTCATCTCGGCCTGGAACTTCTGACCAATGTACATCAATAGGTATATAATCGTTTTGTTTATTTACGGCATCTGTCCATAACTTATAGTACATATTCATACCGTGAGGTGTAGAAACAATAATCATCTTTGTACTTTTACCAGAAGAAATTGTAGGAAACACCGAACTAAAAAATTGTTCTGCAATTGTGGCTGGTACGAAAGCAAACTCGTCTAAGAAGATTATATTGTAAGAACCTCCTCGGATTGCACTTGAAGATGTTGCAGCGGCCACAACTTTACTGCCGTTCTCTAATTCTATATTACCTTTGTTCCAGTTTAATACACCTTGTTGTAAAAACTTTGGTATATTCTCATAGGCCAATTGTAAACGGCCCAATATATCTCTTGCTGTAGATGACTTGTTTGCAAGTATGGCAACATTTGTATTTGGATTAAACAGAACATAATGTAATAGGTAAGATACAATTGTTGTTGATTTACCTGACTGTCTTGGTAATTTACATATAGTAAAACGGTTGTTATGCATAGTGCCAACCATTTCTTTTTGAAAGTTATACATTTTGAAAGGCACTAAACCTAAATCAAGTGAAACTATCTTTACATAGTTTTGTATAAAGTATAAAGGATCTTTAGAACACTTTTCAAATTCTAAAATTTGTTCTTGTGTAAACTCTACAGGTACGTTTACTTTTTTTAAATTTGGATTACCGAGATAAACTTCACTCATTAATTATAATTCCTTCTATATGTGTATAACCTAATTGTAATGCAGCCTGTATTCGTTGATTGCCTCTCCACACACTATATTTTTTTTCTTTAAAACTAGTACCATTAGATCCACTTCTTTGATTTTTATAATCTATCAATGTTTCACCTTTATAATTAATAGGAGAAACGTATGTATCGTGTTTTAATACTTCAATAGGTTCTATCATATCTTCACCATTTAACAACTCTTTTAAAGGAGTCGTTCTATCTATATAAGTTAAATCACTTATCTGAAATATCTGTTTCTTCGGATTTGATGATTGTGCTTTTAATATTTTCATTTTCTCTTTTTAACATTTTTTGTAATTCAGCAGTAGAACCTACAAACAAAGCATTTTTAATATTTTGATTTGCAGTTTTAGGTAAGTCTTTTAAATCTTTTAATTTTTTTTGTAAATCTTGTAACTTATCTACTGTTTGTGCAACGTTAGTAATTAACTGGCCTGCTACTTCGTATGCTCTTGGATGTTGGCCTTCTTTTGCAATTTCTAATATGCCCTCAATTGCTTCTTGGCCTTTTTGTATAAGATCATAATAATTATCCCTACTATATTTGTAATCGTTATCAATATCTGATTTGTTTGTATCTTCTATTCTAGGTACTGGAGGATTTTCTATCCTCACTATAGATTCTAGTGTAGATTTATTATCAGGTTCTATGCCAAGTATCTCGTTTACTTTATCTTCTAGTTTTGTCATAATTAAACATCAGTATCAGTCGTAGGGTTATATTTCTTACTATCAGTGTAAGAAGTAATTGTTGTTGTAAATCCAAAGTCATCATCAGCGTCAGCTGTAGTAGGGTCAGGTACTACCACAATTCTTTCTTCTCTTTTTGCCGTAGTTAAATCCGTATCAGTGTAAATATCTGACTGTACAGTTTTAATAACACCTTGATTGGACATAGGCCCAAACAAATAAGTTTTGGCAGTAAAGTTTAAGGTATATATAACGGCCCTACGAGTCGTAAAATCGCCACTATAACTATCTTCATAAGATACACTATTTAAAATTATAGGTATATCTCTTTTTATATTCATCTCTGGTAAAACATTTACAGTAATGGTATAATCAGGTTGAAAGAAAGGTAATATCTGTTCTACTATTTGTAGACCGTTTTCTGCTGTAGCCGTAAAAGCATAAAGATTTAAACTTATATTATAAGGTACAGGAACATAATTAAAATTATGAACTTCTCCTAATTCACCGGCTTTAACTTTTTTAAATTTTTGAACTCTTGTTAATTTTCTTGTAGCGTCATAAGCTAATCCAGAAATTTCAAATCCTAATCTAGGTAAAGTAACCGCAAAACTACGATCATCTAAATCTGGTTTTTGGTCAAGTCTAACTAAAAACTTTTCTTTTGGTGCATAGGCTAAAGGTACTTTTAATCTTTTAGTTACGGCACCTGTGCTTGAAGTTGATTGAATAACAATGTTATTAAATAATTGACCAAAGGCAATTATTATTTTTCTCATTCCTTCGTTGTAAAAAAAATTACCAAACATTAGTCAATTTCTCCAAATGGGTTTCTTTCCGTAAAGTCTAATATATCATCAGTTACAGACTGTGTATCAAAACCAGCTTCTGTATCTAAATCTAAATTTTGTGCGTAAGTAGATTGAGTGGCCACTGTTGTTGTAGTTGTTGCTTCTTCATTGAGTAAGAAGTTAGCTTGACCAGATGACTGGTCTTGTTCTAGTTGTAAAGAACCATCTTCATTCTCTAAAGTAAATCTGTTGTTTAAAAGATTTAAAGAGTAATCAGTTTCTTTATCATCTATTTCTGCAATACCTGTATTTAATTCTTCTGAACTATACTCCCAACGTGTTACTCTTAATTTATAAACTGGTAGATTGCCTAATTGAAAAAATGGCTCTTGATCTTCTACGAACTGTATTTCAAAAAAACTATTCATTAAAGGAAAATATATAATATCTCCTTCATTAGGACGGCCTTCCACGATCTGTGTCATTGGATTATCTACTTGATTTTGCCAACTTCTTTTAGAAATAACAAACGTTGTATCTTCTCTTATTTCTAATCCAAACTTATTGATTAACTCTCTTTGGCCTGCAAATCCTTCAGTCGTTTCAAAATACATTTCAATTAAATAACTATCATCAAATCTACTTGATGTATCTTCACCTAATATTAAATCTCTATTGACTAATGTTCTTGGTAAATAATAAACATCGTGGCCATATATCTTTAGGCCTTCTACAATTAAATCTTCGTAAAGTGTTTTTTCAGCTTGATTGCCAATACCTTGGCCGCCTTGAAAATAATGATTTACTGGCATAGTATTAACCTACTAAAAATGCTGGTGCTAATTCAAAACTATCTCTAATTTCTTTTTCTAATTTTTCAACGTCTGTAATTGCATCAGTATAAATTTTTTCACCATTTAATTTAACTCCGCCAATCATAGTTACTCCATCAAATTTACTTAGATTAGCTCCCCATTGTTTTTTAAATAATGCCGTGACATATCTTTTTAACCATTGGTCATTAAATACGTCTGTGTATGTTGTTGGATCTAATTTACGATAACAGTCTATAATTAAAAATTCTCCAACTTCTAAATCGTGTACCCAATCCATATCAATATACAAACGATTATCGTGTTGTTGAAATCGTATAGGTTTTATACCTACTAATATTTGATCTAAGAAATCTAAATGTCTTAACACCATATCATAATTAATAATAGATGTTGAAGCAAAATCATAAAGGTCATTTAAACGTAATTGGTATCTTACGTCAAACATATTCATACTAGCTTTATCTGAAAATGGAAATATATTAGTTACACCAATAACGGTTTCAGGCACTACTAAAAAATTGCTTCCTTCATACCAAGTAGATGAAACTGAATTTTTAGTGGCCGTTTCTGTTGAACCTAAAGACGCTTGTAATCTGGCTTTATCTGTTTCTGTTACTTGATATTTTAGATATGTTCGTCTAATACCATCATAGTGATATTGAGCATAAAATTGTAAGGCTTCGTCCAGTCTATCTTCTAACTGGTCGTCATCAGCGTTAATCTCTATAACTGGTTTACCTAATGCTCTTAAAGCATATTGTTTAAGTGTTTCTCGTGTTGCTGGAGTTGCCATAATCTCTACTATTTATAATAATAGGATTAGAACTTATATCGTATTGTCGCTAATAATTGAGGGTTATAATCTTTATAGACACCTGTATATACTGATGTTTGTTCTTTATCGTGGTAATATAAACCAAACTCTAGGCCAGCTCTTTTATCTGGTCGTTTATGTTTATCATCTTCTGTATGTATATTGTAAACAAGTCCGTAATAGTTGCCTGTAAATCCTAGGTCATCATTTTCTGTTCTATGAACTGTACCATAAATTTTTTCATTAAAACTATACAACACACCATAGTCATATCTGTTCTTATCAGCAAAACCAGTATCTTTATCGTCCCAAATTTCTGCACCCCATATTAAAGGAATATCCCAACGATACAAAGTACCACCTAATGACCAGCCTTGTTGTGTTCGTTCATTAAAACTAGAAACACTTGTTGAACTTTTTGGATTTTTAATTTGCATATAAGATAAATCAGCATAACCAAATAGTCCTACTGTTGCACTTGTATATAAAGCATCTCTCTCGTTATCCCAACCTACAACTAAACCTACTGGCAAATCTTGTCTTAATCTATATGAATCAAAATCAAATTGTTCGTCCCAATTAAAACCACCAATCGCAAGAACTGTTTTCTCTCTATGATCTATCCTTGAATTTGTTTGTGTAATAATTAATGGTACACCTATTTTTGGTGTTTTAGCAAATCCTAATCTTTGTGCGTCTGTTTCACCAAGATATAATCTGTAATAGTCATTACCAAATCCCATTTGTTTTTCTTGTATCGTATTATTTAAAGAAGTATCTAAAGAATAATGAGTATCATACAACATTGAAGCACCCGTCCAATTTACGTATTGATTATTAAACTTGTGTGTAATGCCTATTTGTAATTCTGCTCTTGTATCTAAACCACTATCATAAGTACGGTCATCATAATAAGCTTCAACTTCACCTGTAATAAAAAGGCCTTTAGGTATTGATAGTTTGTTTGATTCTAATTGTGATATTCTTTTTTCTAATTCAGATATTTTCTTTTCATCTGCTTTTACAATTGAAGTTAAAAGTAAAGCAATTAAAAATATTATAATAACTGCAACATATTGTATTGTCAATTTCTTATCTAATTTCATATTAAGTATTTATCTTTGGAAAAAGATGGTCTTTATTAAAGGTTATTACATCTTCTTCTTCTAAACCTAAAGATAACATTACCCTAGGTGTATGTGGGTTTTGTTGTTGATATTCACAGTAGTAATTCTGTGCTGTTATAACATCTTCTTGTTTTGAATCATTTTTAAAATCACTTATTTTATCCAAGTAATTATGTAAATTACTTTCGGCCATTGTTGTGACTTGGAACAATTCTTCTTCTGTTTGTATATTACCAGCCGCAATCATACCACCACTAAAGATGGCCTTTGCCCAATCTGGTAACTCTCTCTCTTTACTCGGTTTATACCATTTTGTTTCATTGATAAACCAATTCGTTAATGGATGTTCTTTTTTAAGTAATGGTGAAAAATCGTGGAATGCACCCGTTACTTTATTCTTACCTGCAATTACATCAAATCCATATATTGGGCCACCATTTGTAAGGCCAGGAAATAAACAAACGTGCATCATCCATAAACCTTTAGTATCTCTTGCATCAACCACGTCAACGTGTGCTCGTCTTATGTTGTCATTTTTCCAAGTACGATTGACCCAACCTTCTTTATTAAATCGTGTCATACCTTCTTCAAAGTATTCTGTACAATTTAAATCTAATATGTCTATGATATTATTTTTGCACTGTATAAGATTTTCCCAAATCATTCATTTCCTTAAATAGTTCTGTAGCATATTCAAAACATAATTTAGCTTCAGCGACCACGTTTATTTGATACGTGTTCATATAGTTATTTATTAACTCTCTTACAACTCTTTTTGTTTCTTCTGGTTTTAAAAATACAAGATATGTATTAGGGCCAGGTGTTTTTCTTTTTATCATTTGTCCACCATACAAATCTCCCATATGTCTTACGTAGATATGAGCATATAACTTTTCAGCATCGCTTTTAATTGTATCTAAATGATAAACGTATCTTAATGTACTGTCCGTTATATGTGGTTTATTCGGTTGATTCCACAGTGAACGAAAGTCGTGGTCTATTTTTTGTGCTCTGTCAAGGCCAGGTGTTTGTCTAAACAGGCCGTTTTCAAAGGCATATTTTTCTAGTGTTGAATAACACTGTAATAGATTAAACAAATATGTGGCGTAGAGGTCTGGATTGATCTGACCAGACATAAGAGTTTGTACAAAAGGTTCCGATTCAGCTCTTTTATGTTCTTCTAAAGTCAATTGTCTTATATCACTCATATATCTATTTATACGATATAAATATATTAATGAATAATCAAATTTTGCAATTATGGCCCACACCTGTTTATTTGGCTCAAACAAATTTAATAACCAACGAAATTATAGAAAACGTAAAAAATCAAAGTTACATTAGAACAAGTAATAATTTAAATGATATAACTATTGACAAAAAAATATTATTAAAAACCGAGTTTAAAAATTTAAAAGAAAATATTGATGAGCATTTTTATAATTATGTTTATAATGTATTAAATATTAATACTAATAACAAATTTATTATGACCAATAGTTGGATTTTAAAAAATTCTTCTAACGAAACAACTCACGCACATACACATCAAAATTGTATATTTTCAGGAGTAATATATGTAGTTGCTGAAGAAAATCAAGGTGTATTAAAAATTCATAAAGACTACGATCAAATATTTGATAATTCTATAAAACCTGATTTTTCACAAAGAAACATTTATAATAGTGATGAGTGGAATATAACACCTCAAAAATCATTACTAATAATATTTCCCTCAAAATTGAAACATAGTATTACTGAAAATAAATCAAATAAAACTAGATTTAGTATTTCTTTTAATTATTTTTTAACTGGTACTGTAGGCGATAGTCCTGTAATTAGATTAAATTTAAATTGTTCTTAAAAATAATTTAACCATCCTGTGATAATAAACTTTTCTTCTGTGTTAGAAACTATGCCTCTATGAGTATGTGTCCAATCTGCAGGCCATATTAATGTTAATCCTTTTTTACATTTTGTTACTATATTTTGAATAGGAAATTCTGTGCCTCCTTGATCGGATATATTATTTAAATAAGTCATAAAAACCAGAACTCTATTACTATTAGGTCCTTGTCTTTCAGCGTGAAAAAATTTAAAACCGCCACCAGGTTTATAATATTGAATATTTACAGGTTCAACTAAACCAAAATGAGCACCATCATTTATATATGTAAATGTTTTTTTATATTCTTCTAAACATAACATCAAATGATTCCAATAATTATTAAATAACAATTCAGTTTTAAATAACTTAGGATTTATACATATATCAATAGAATCTTTTTGACGAATATCTATTTTAGGACCACCAATTGTACTTCCTATAACACCCCTTTCTTGTAATTTTTTATTTTTTTTAAAATAATTTGTAAGGTCATCACATAATGTGGTATCTGTCATACAATAACCTTGTATAAAATTTACAGGTTCAAAATTAATATTTTCTTTTTCAATCATATTATAAATTGATTAAATAATTGTTTAAGTTGGTAGCTGTCAAATAATTTTTTAATTGCATATTTTTTTTAAAATCATAGTTTTGTTTGAATCTTATCTCATCTAATTCTTCAAAATCAAATTGATTATGTATTAATATTCTCTCTATAATTTTCTTATCAAAATATCCTAATCCTGCTAAGGTATAATTCCATAATGATTGATCTGCACAACCAGAATATATTTCAAAATCTGAATATCTTGTTAACCTAGATTTTGCTAAATCAATTATGTTTAGTAATCTTTCAGATTTGTAACTATAATAATTTACATAATTCCAAAATGCACTATCTTTTCTATTTCCTAAGTAAGTCATTTGTACAAAATCTTTTAAATCATTATTTAATTTAAAAATTTCTTTATTGTATTTTTCTATAGAAACCGGTATAAAAGTTTCTTTTACAGTAGGCATCAAACAGTTTGTAATTAATTTCTTTAAACTTGTAAGAAGTGTGTGTAAACTAGTAGCTTGTAACGGTTCCAAAAAAGATGAAGATAACCCTAAAGAAATACAATTTGATACCCAAGTATCTTCATAAGCTCCCGAAGAAAAATTTATTTTTTTAATTACTTCAATATTAGGATCATTATAATATTCTTTTAGTTCCTCTAAAGCACCATTTTCGTTTGTAAAAACATTATTATAAACATAACCTCTTCCAATTTTATGCCTTGTAGGAATTTCAAAAACCCAACCATTTTTTAAAGCTGTTGAAATTGTACAAGAAAATCTATCATCCGAATTTTCTTTTGTTTTAAAAATTATAGCTTCATTAACAGGAAGACTTTCTTCAAAAGACACCCAATTAGAATTTAATTTTGATATTAACAACTTTTGAAAACCTGTGCAATCTATAAAAACGTCAGCTGTTACGATTTCGTTATTAGATAAAATTAATTTTTCAATTTTATTATTTTTAACTTCAATATTTTCAACAACCTCATCAAAAATTTTTATTTTAGTTTTTGATTTAAAATATTCTACAAATTTATAAGCATCAATATGATAAGATTTATAATAATCCCATTTTAATGTATTATTTTCAATGTAATATGGAACAACATTATTTTCAAAATAGTGGCCACTAATACCACTTTTACTTAAATTTAAATCATTTAATAAATGATAAAATAAGCTTGCATCTAAATTTTTATTAGCTGTTGTTGAACCTTCTAAAGGACTGAAAAAAGAGGAATTGTCTCCTGACCAATTTTTAAATAATATTCCTATTTTAGGTAATGCCCAAGTTTTAACTAAAAAATCCATTTCATCTAATTCTAAACTAGGATCTAAAAACAAATCACTTAATGTTCCTGTAACTCCTTCACCAACGCCTACAATAGGAAGTTTGCTAGAATCGATTATTGAAATATCTTGATACGGTTGTTTTTTGCTTAACAAAAAAGCAGTTAACCAACCTGAAGTTCCACCACCAACAATAACTATTTTCATTTTTTCCTTATAAAAGTTTTAAAACAAACCATATCATCTCCATAATTTAAAAAAGTTCCGTGCCAAAGTGTACCAGGAAAAACTAACACATCATTTTCTAAAGTTTCAATTTCTTGTTTTTTATTATTTATTATAAAATAATAGTTTGGATTGTTTCTATTTTTTTTAATAAAATGTATAACAGTATATGGTAACTCAATATTTTTTTTTTCTTGTATATGTTTTTTCAAACTAACATCCATACCTTCTAAATTTTGATTATTAACCAAACAAACATTTTCTGTGTTTTTAAGGGTAACATCAATATAACCTTGAGTAAAAACAAAATCAAAATCATAATCTAATTTTATTTTAAAATTTTTAATTGCTTTACTATATAAATTTGTAAAAAATGTTTTTTTTAAATTTTCTTTTTCAGTATCAGTAAAAAAAGTGCAATTAATTAAATTATTTTCATAGTAAGATTTTAAAACAATATCACTAATTTCTTTAGAAAAAAAATTAAATTTAAAAATTTTTATATTATCTATAGTTATAATCATTTTAATTGAAATTGAAAGCTGCTGTTATTCTAGGTGTTTCATTATTACATTTTTGAACCATATGTTTTATATTTGATCTAAAAATTACCAAAGTTTTAGGTTTAAAATTGTAACTGCAATTTAAAGAATTTGTTTCGTTATAGTTTTTTACATCCTTTAAAGGCAACATATCAGGTTCATAAGGATTTTCAAAATATAATTTTCCTGATTTTTCTGGATTGGTTACAAAATAAACAGCGCTAAAAATAGAATTACTATGTGTGTGCCATTCTTGATAGTCGCCCTTATTATATACATTTATCCATCCATCATTACAACTATAATCACCTTCAGACTTTAATTCTTTAGCAAATAAATTAACATTTTCATTTACTTTTTCAATTAAAAAATTAAAATTTTTATCGTTTTTTAAATTATAAGAACCTAAAGTATTATATACATCTGATATCCAATTTTTACCACCTTTTTCATTACTATCTTTAACACTCAAAAATAAGTTTTTAATTTTTTCATTTTCTTCATCCGAAAAAACATCTTCTTTAATATATAAAACAGTGGGAAACCAATAATGTAAAATCATAAGACTATTTATAAGCTTTTTAGGACGTATATATATACCATAGATTATATTAAAAAAAGGAATTATGGAATATCATTGGTGGTTAAGTGAAACTATTTTAGAACCTTATGTAATAGGTGAAAAAGTGTTTAATGATGAAGAAATACAAAAAATAATTAAAATAGGAAAAAATGAAAAATTTAGTACTTTTGAAGAACCTTTAATAAACGGTAAAGAAAAAGACATATCAACCAGAAATTGTTTTTTATCTTTTTTAAGATCAGACATAGATGACAATAAATGGATTTTTAGAAGAATAACGGATTATATAGTTAATATCAATGAACAATTTTATAATTATAATATAGAATATATTGAAAATTTACAATTTACAGAATATAAAAGTCCAGGACATTTTTACGGAAAACACGTAGACTTACAATATAAAAGTTCTAAAACTAGAAAAATAAGTTTCTCAATTCAACTTTCAGACGATAACGAATATGAAGGAGGAGATTTAATTTTGAATACAGGTAAAGAAATAAAAGCGAAAAGAAATAAAGGTTTTATTAATATTTTTCCTAGTTATGTATTACACGAAGTAACGCCAGTAACTAAAGGTATGAGATATAGCTTAGTAGGTTGGATTTTAGGCCCTAGTTTTAAATAATTAATATCGTAAAATCACTATACCATTAGCCTGTACACTTCCAGCACCAGATCTAGCAGCACCACCTGAATTTCCAGGAGTTGTATCACTACCGGCTGTTAAAGTTGCAGAATTTACAGTCGTTGGTTTATAATAAGCTGAACCTCCGCCTCCGCCGCCCATATCATATGGTTCTGCGTATGCACCTGCACCTCCACCCCAATAACCACCACCTCCACCTGCACCATAAGCACCGTTTCCATCTCCACCTCTTAATTCAGATCCGCCTTGTGCAGGACTTCCGCTTCCTCCTGCATTTTGTGTTCCAGGTTGTCCTCTATAACCTGAATTGTATGAATTTCCACTTTGTCCACTGCTTCCTCCTCCAGCTCCACCATTTGTACTTCCTGGAGATCTATTTGCACCACCACCTCCACCGCCTCCAGCAATTAAAAGTGAACGAGCGTGAGTACCAGATTGTGGTTCAGAACCTGAAAATACAGTTCCAGATCCTTGAAAAAATCCTGATAATCCTCCTCCTGAACCTGGTCCCCAAGTATTGTGAGCTCTTCCGCCTCCTCCATATTTTCTACTATCATTGTTAGCTTGGCCAGCTTGACCTACAACTACAGTGTAAGCAGCTCCTGGTGTAACAGTAACCGTGCCTGTTGCATAACCACCAGCGCCGGCATTTCCTCCTCCAGACCATCCTGAAATATTGCCATTACCTCCTCCTGCTCCCCACATTTCTATAGCAACAGCATTAACTCCTGCTGGCGCAGTAAAAGCTTGATCTGAACCGGTATAAGTATATGTTGTTGTAACAGGAGCATTTACTGTAATACTAAATGATCTTGTAACACTTGCATTTGCTGTTGCAGCTCTAACTGTAAATGTTGATGTAGTATTTGAAGCAACGGCCGAAGCTGTGCCTGTAATTGCAGCTGTAGATGCGTTTAAAGATAATCCTGTTGGTAAAGCACCTGATGTAATTGAATATGTAATAGTATCACTTTCATTATCTGATGCAGCAGCAGAAGAAAGAGTATATGCTGATCTAGCAGCATCACCTATTGTTCCTAATGATCCAGAAGCTGTATTAAAAAATGGACTAGTATCAACCGATATACAAGAATCTAATACGCCACTTAAACCTGAAGCATTAGTTACTCTAACGCTATATGGTTCATTTGCATTTACAAAAGAACTATATGGTACAGTAATTGTAAGAGATGTTACACTGTTAAATGTAGTTGTAGAAGGAGATATATTACTTCCTGAAGTTGCTAATAATAAAACAACTGATGAAGATGTAAATAAAGTACCAGTTATAACAATTGAAGCATTTCCCGCTAAAGAACTATCTATAAATGCTGAAGTTAAAGGACCTGCACCATTTATATTAACTGTAAGAACAGAAGGAGGACTGTCAATAGGTTTCCAGGTGGTACCTGTATAATACTCCATCAACTGTGTAGTACTATTGAATCTTAAACGTGCAGCTTCATTAACTCTATCACCTGTCGAACCACCAGACACTTTAATTCCAGCTAAGCCAGAAAATACTGTGTTTTTATTTTTAAAATCTGTTATATCTGCCATTATTCTCTCTCTCTTATAATACTATTTATATTAATTTTCTATTAATCTCCAACCATAAGTTGATCCTGTATATACTATACCAATACCTGAATTTTGTTGAGATACTACTAAATTTTCGGTTAAGCCCATTATTTTATTACCAGCTCTTCCTATTGTTAAATTATTTGTATTAAAAGTTCCTGCTAAATCTAAAAATCTTACTTGATCTCCTATTTGAGGAGAAACAGGTAAATTAATTGTACAAGCCGCTGAATTAGTATTTACAAAAATTCTATCATTTGACGCAGCAGTAAATGTAGAAGAACCATCTGCTGTTACTGTTGACCAAGGATTACCACCACCTAGTCCTGTCCATTGAGTTCCATTATAACCTTCCCAAGTTGTTAAAGATGTATTGTATCTTAGACCTCCCGTATATAATCCAAAACCAGCAGTAGGTCTTTCAGCAGTTGTACCAGTTGGTGGAACAAATATACCTGTTCCCATATTATCTCTTTGTATGTAACCAACAACAGCGTTTTCTGTAGGAACGGCCGTGTTTGAATTGCCTGACATAGATTCGTCTGAAGAAAATTCATTAATAGTAGCACCTAACTGAGCGCCAATAGAACCTAATTGTAATTCAGTTAATCCTGAAAGGTCAAAAGCATCAGCATTTAAAGTTGCAATACCAGTTGCCTGTTGAATACGGAATAAATCTCCAACTCTAAAATCTCCACCTTGATCTGAAGATGTCCAGTAAACTCTACCGCCTGTATTAAATTCTATTTCATCTGCTTGGTCGGCCGGTTGTAAAGGTTCATTCGGATAATTTGTATCTACAAAACCTCCTGTACCAATATCTAAGAAATCGTGACCAGTAAATCTACAGTTAGAATATTTACGAGTAAATGTAACAGTAGTTCCATCAGGCACAGCATCTAAAGTTGAAAGTTCAGTTACTAAACGAACAGTTGCTTTTTGAGTGGCTGTGTCTTGATTTGTAAAGCCAGAAACAATATAGTATTGTTCACCTACGCCAAATCTAACGTTATCTCCTATTTTAATATTATTAGTACTAGATAAAACTCCATTTGATGATTCTATTTCAATTAAGCTACCTGATTGTTTAGCACCGTTACCACTGATACCAGCAGCCGTGTTAGGTATAGCAAAAGTAAATGTACCAGCACTTAATCTTGTAACTCTAACTGTTTCACCTTGTGCAAAATTGCCTGTTGCAGGATCTAAATGTATTTTATTTGCTGAAATGTTTAATCTAAAAATTGTACCTGTAGCGCCTGAAGTGAGACCAAGCACAGTTTGACCTATTTGAAATTCTGAAGCACCAGCGCCTGATACTGTAAGTGGATTGTAATTGATTGTTCTACCTCTTGTAGTTACAGTAATAGGAATTTCTGCCGCTAAGTTTCCTTCAGCAACAATACCTTGTTCTCCATAAGCAGAAGAACAGTTTAATCCTCGTAAGAATCCACCACCTGAAGTATAGAAAGATTTTTGGCAATAATATGTAAACACAGAAACCATTTCACCTCGGCCTCCGTTTAATGCCCAAACTCCTAGACCATCGGAGTTAATTTGTGTAAAGTCGTTTGCAAGAATTGATCTATTACTTGTAGCAGAAGGATGTAATAAACCATCAACTTTAATACCTACAGCATTATCATTAAATGAAGTACAGTTTTGAATATATGGAGAAGTATTTGTAATTAATTCTTCAGGATCTAAAGATACTACAACAGCACCGTGGCCACCTGTGTAAGTAGCAGCACTGTGTGTTTGAAGGCCTGTAAATCCTCTAAATGCAAAATATTCAACGTTAGCTCCATTAGCACATAAGAAAACATAACCAGCATTATTATTTTCTAAAGTTGTTACAGTTAAAACAATGTTACCACCACCTCCAACATCTGTTGAATTTAATGTAATTGTATTACCTACGGCATAATCATAACCACCGTGCAGCACTGTAATAACTGGATTAGAAGAACCATCTTTTACTACTTTAAATCTAGCACCAGCTCCCGAACCTGATGTTGAAAGTTGTTTAACATACGTATATGTTCCCGCTGTTCCTCCGGTTCCTGATGTTCTTGTTACTGTTGCAATTGTAGTTGACGAACCTGTAGCTGGTCTAATTTCTGTTGATCTTAAACTATCTCCTCTTACTGTTACAAAAGGAGGAATACGCAAAGGCATTTGTTCTCTATAACTTCCATTTCTCACATATAAAACATCTCCAGCATTTACTGACTTAACTGTAAAAGTTATGTTTGTAGCTGGTGTTCCACCTAATTGAGATAAACTAATTGTTATTGTATCTCCAGCTGCGTAATTTTTTCCACCGTTTGTAATATCAATTACAGGTGTGGTTGAACCGTCTATTGTAACTCTTGCTGTAAATCCTGATCCTGTTCCACCTGAACCAGTTACATCATAAGTTCCTGGGACACCTCCTGTGCCGCCTGAAATTGTAGAAGTATCAAAATCTGTTATATCACCTCGACCAGTTTGTGTTAAACCATATTTAATTGTTTTAAAAGGTAATAATTCTGTTCCTGGATTTGAATCAGATCCATCATTAGATACGTATAATACTTGTCTATTTGTAGGATTTTTCCAAACAGGATCTAAACCAGTTGAAACTAATTGTGAACCTGCAACACCAATAGGTAATCTAGCCGCAGCAGATGCACTTCTTACAACAATATCTCCTCTATATTGTAATACAGCTTGACTATCACCTTGTGCTAACAAACTCCATTTAGCTGCATCAGTTCCTGGTGTTACGTTGTAAATATTATCTGCTATAGCTATGTATGAACTAGCTGTATACGATACTACATCTCCTCTAAAATATGTTAATATATTACTGTATGTTTGTCTGTAATTAAGACCTTGAACAACTAAAGTCCATTTTGATGAGTGTGTATATGGACTTTGTCCAGCACCGGTATCTTGTGTACAAACAAATGCATATCCTCCAAATTGTAGAACATCGCCAGTTTTATATGATGAAACGGCATCCCAAGTTCCTAATGCTCTAAATCCTGGAACAATTAAATCCCAATTTGCACTTGATGCTATAGGTGCTGGCTGTGCTGCCGCAACTTCTAAAGCAGCAACGTAAGCATATCCTCCATAAGTTACTACATCGCCTTTTTCATATGCTGTGGCCGCACTCCAAGTATCTTCCCATTGCAATCCTTCAGCGTAAGCAGCAAAATTACTTTCATTAAATGACGAAGCACTCGCTGATGATGTATGAGCAGTAGTACAAATATATAAACTACCTCCATATTTCACTACATCATTAACTTTATAATAAGTGCTTATAGCATATGCGCCTTTGTAATCTGTAGCATCAATATATAATTCAAAATTTGAAGCATTTAATATTGCTGTTCCTGAAACGGCCGCAGCTGATGTGTGTTGAGTTGTGCAACGATATTGTCTAGCACCATATTTTACAACGTCATTTAATTTGTAATGTGTAGAGGCCGCATATGTGCCTTTAAAGAAAAGAGATTCAGCTTGTAATGACCATTTAACAGCAGATAAATCTGTATAAAATCCTGGACTTGTAGATTGAGAAGTATGGTTAACAATACAGACGTAAGTATTACCGCCGTATTTTACTACGTCATCAATAAGAAAACCTGTAGAGGTTGACCAGTCACCTCTCCATTTAAATTTAATCCTACCTAGTTTAAAATCTGCCATTGATGAACCTTATTTTATTCTACTATTTATAATCATTTTAACTTTAGCTTCTCCAACTTGTTGAATTTACTACTTGTGTACTCTCAAAAGTACTGAAATCATCACTTGCTATACTCGTTAGAGATTTTACAAAATTCTCTCTTTTTACAAAATAACCATTACTATCAACAAAATATGTGGCTTCACCATCTTCAAAGACATATTGATAATAAAAATCTGATGGATTCGCTTGAGTTGTTTTATCTATTTTACCTACAGCCACTTGTGAGCTACTTTGTGGAGCAACTTTAAATGTAACAATAGGACTTGTGTAACTATATGTATTGTCTAATTCTTGTATATTACCATTAACAAAAACTGCAATTCTACTACCATCTAATACAGGCGCTGATAATGTAAATGCAGTTGTAGAACCATTTCCTGTAAAAATTTCTGTTGCTCCAGCTTGTAATTTAATAGTATCTTCTACGTAATTTTCGTTTGTTGGTAATTGTCTGTTACCGTTTTTATCTGTTGGATTACCAGCATCAAAATCTATTGAAACATTTTCATCTTTATTAATTTTTGTGTAATATAACAATCCTTCGCTTGTACGTCTTAAAGCGTGAAACGTTTCCGTTGTTTGTGTTGAAGTTTCTGGTACTACGAATCCTAATTTAGCCATTAAGTAATCTCCAATACACTAGCATAAGCTTCAACATCAGGTGAAGATGAATCATCATTGACAGCTGCTACCAATCTAATTTTATCGTTAGCTTCTAAATTTATTGGTTTATCCATTACTAAAGTGTTTTCTACAGGAATTTGTAAAGATTTTCCTATATGATAAAAAGTTGTACCACCATCTGTAGTAACTTTTACATCAACATTGGCCACGTTTGTAGCACTCTTATTTGAAATATACAATGCGTGAATAACGGCCGTTGTAGCAGATGGACAAGTGTATAAATTAGCACTTGCATTATCTGAAGTGATAACTGTCATACCTGCATTTTTAAATGTACTTGCCATTTTTTAATTTATCCTCCGAAAACAATTGACAATGCTAATGCATCATCAACCATTGCCACTGTTCCGCTTTGATTTGGTAAAGTTATTGTTCTATCACTTGTAGGTTCAGCTACTACTAAACTTGTTTCAAAAGCGTTTTCAATACTACCTTCAAAAACTAAATTTGATCCGTTCAATACAATATCATTTGTTGTTGAGTTACCACTATTTGTAGCTCCTTGAAGTGTAACTGCACCGGCACCTCCAACTTCTTTTACTATGTTACTAGAAGTTTTAGTGTAAAATTTACCGTCAGTTATATTGAGTGCTATTTCACCTACCTCTAATTGACCTGTTGTAGGTATTGAAGCTGCTACTTCTGAGCGTTTTGGTTTAAATACAGTTGGCATAATAAATTATTTTTTAAATATATTTTTTAATCTATCAATATAATTGTAATTTCTTCTATCTTCTTTTTTGCCTAAACTGTAACCAATCAAAAATGATCCGGCCATAACTGTAAGTATTGCGATTATGTGCCAAGCTAAAAATGCCATTAATATGTTCCTCCGTCTATTGTTGTTATTGCTACTGAACCACTTGTAACTAAAAAGTTTGCAGTAGGGAAAAAAGCAACTCCAGCATTTGAAGCTGTTGCTAATTCTCCTGATATTGTTATTCTATTTTGTGATACTGTTGTGTTAATTCCTTCGCCTGCTAAAAATTCTAAAGTATCTTCTAAAAAAACTTGTCCTAATGTAGAAGATTCATCCGCTAATCTTATAAATGGATTTGCAAGTTTGCTTCTTGTAATAGAACCTGCTAACATAGCATTTGTAATACCTAATGCTTTTACTCTTAGAGCATCACTGTTAACTTCTATTGAACTGCCATCAACTGCAACATTTAAAGTGTTGCCTGTTTTTGTTAAAGCATCACCTGCTGTAATTTGTCCAGCACCTGAAAATTGTCCTACTGTTAATGAAGTTGTACCAATTGTAGGTGTACCTTCGTGTGTGAATACATAACCATTATCAGCATTATCTGTACCTTGTTCTACAAATACAAAAGCACCACCTGTTAATTCAGCAGCAGTGTCGGCATCAACTGATCTTGTCCATACTGTTGATGATGTTCTTACGTAAATACCGTTTTGACTTTGTGTAGTTTGGTTCTTAACTAAAATTCTATCACCATTTGTTAAAGTTACACCGTCGAGTGTTGTAACAGCAGAACCAAAAGTTAATGTAGCACCTACACCTGCTGTACCGTTAGCATATGTAGCACTTAAATTTACTGTTGTAGCCGCAACGACTGAATTTTTAACATCTAAACCTTGTGATGTTGCGTCAACATATTCTTTTGTTGCAAGTGAGTCAGTAGTAAATCCTGCACGGTCTTTATAACCTGATGGAACTTTAACTGTTCCTGTACCGTTTGGTGATAATGTTAAATCACCATTACTGTTTGTTGTTGAAATTGTATTCGCATCAACTCTAATATTATCAACATCTAATTGTGTTAATCCTGCAACGGCCGTTGTTGTAGAACCTAAAGTAAGTGTAGAACTTCCTAATGTGATTGTAGAATTTGCTAATTTTACATTTGTAACACCAGCATCTGTTAATTGTGTTGTGCCAATTGAACTGTTACCAATTGAAAATGCTACTTGGTTATTTGTAACAGCAGTTACAACTTGTGTGTTACCTTGAAAATCTAAAGTTTCATTTGTATTAAATGTATCTGAACCTGTATCGCCTGTAATTGTAAAACTAGAATAGATAGTATCAAAAGATAAAACACCAGAACCGTCTGTTTTTAAAAACTGGCCGGCAGTTCCATCATCTGGTGGTAAAGTTAATGTGTAACTTGCGGCTAAAGTATTCGGAGCTTTAATTATAATACTATCAGTACCGTTATTAGTACCTTCATTTAATTTAATTCCGCCACCAACTGTTGTACTATTTCCTACAATAATTTCATCTACTGCTTTATTTGCATCAACGATAATAGCTGAACTAGCAGTTAAAACTCCTGGCTGATGATCTAAAGCGTTTGTAAAATACTTACCGCCAATGACTTCTTGCGTTGTCGCATCGCCGTTACCATCAACTGGCCCAACACCAATAAAGAGTTTATCTCCTAATGTGTTATAAGCACCTGCAGCGTATGAATACGAAAGCTCTCCGATTTTGGCTGTAGCTGGTTTACCTAAACCACTGGACGTTTTTATTTTAATTATAGTTGCCATTTATTAATATTCTCCACCGTTAAGTGTTAAATTTCCTGTCGTTGTAATGATGTTTGTTCTTGTAACAAACTTTTGATCGCTTGATCTATATTGTAATAAAGAGCCGTCAATTAAGCCTTCAGTTGTTGTATCTACATCGCCTAATAATTTTAATTGTAATGAGCTGTTTTGTAATGTGGCACCAGATGGTATCGTTACAGATACTTTTTGGGGTCCAGCAGATGTAGGTGAACTGATCCTAGCAGTTATGTTAGCCATTCAAATCTCTCTTTTTACTTATATTTATATTAATTTTAATCTATAATAAAGAATAATTTAAACACTTACTTCAGGTCTAACGGTAATAATTCCTTCTAAAACTCTTGTAACTGAACCATTACTAGAGGTAATTTCAACGTCATAGACGTATCTTTCTGCGTCCAGAGCGGTTGTTTGATTGGCCGTTAAAGAAATAGTCAAAACACCAGTTGTTCTGTCCGTAGCAAAAGCAGTAGTCATTGCTGTTCTTGTTCTTGTAGATGAATAACCTTTGGCTAGTTTTGCACTGGCTGTATAACCAGTCAAATCAAATACGTTTCCGTTTATGTCTTTTACGGTTATATCTGATGTAAATGTTGCGCCTTGGTCTATTGATAGGTTTGCTACAGCTGCCATTTATTTTGTTTCTTTAGTTTCCTTAACCTCTATACCTAATTCTTCTATAATTCTATTGTTATAGTATTCAGTTAAAACGTCTATTTTCTCAATTTCAATAAGCAATCTTGTCTTATTGTTTTGTATTTCTTGTCTTGCTATGATGTAGTTTTTCAATTTATCACTGAACTTAGTTTCATCATATTCTTTACCATTAATTGTAATCGCCATATTCACTCCTTGTTATACTATATTTATATTAAAAATTCAGACGTATAATACTTTTTAATATCCAACACAATGCCTTTGTTTTCATTTAGTGGAAAAACTCTTTTTATTATATTATCGTAAACTTCTCTATCATTATCGTATGTTTTAAAATAAGGGTCGTTGTTAAATAGTAAGTCTTTATCTCTTAATAATTCATAAAAATTCTCATTAAAATCTTTAGATAACCAGTATGCATAACAAATAGCTACAACATAACTTTTTGCAGGATATACGAAACCCAAATCTTTATCATTAAAATATTTTACAGCTGTTTCCACCACATCACTCGAATATTCAATATGAAGTTTATTAAGGTCATCATCATGTTCTGTATTTGTTTTATGATATAATTCTTGTCTAATTTTCCATTCTTTTTTTATCATATTTTTATTTTATTAATAGGATCATTATAAGATAACGATATTTCAGAAATATGTGCGCTATTATTATTATCAAACACATCAATAATACATTTGACCCATTGTTCAGGAGTATGACCATACATAAATTTTTCATCTTTTATTTTTATATTCAATAAAGGTTTTAATTCTTCAGAAGAATAATATTCTTCCATATTTTTAATTATATTTTCATTTTTAATTGAAATGTGACCAGGATTTAATAATGTTACCATAGGCCACATTGATTTTGAATTTAATACTTTAGTTATTTTATTTAGAAACCTTTTTTGCATAACATATTCTAAATCATCTCCATTATTTTCATTATTTAAGTTGAATGGATTATAACTGCCTATGTTCCAAATATGTTTTTTTAAACCTTTCCATTTTTTCCACACTTCATAAAACAAATCTATTTGTGCATAATTTGAATGTGCATTATTAATAAACATATCGCAAGGTTCAATAATATTAGATATTTCTATTACATTGTTTATATCCTTACCTTCACTTTTACTAATTCCAATAATTTCGTGACCTCTAATTTTTAATATATTTGAAAAAGCCTTTCCTATTCCTTTCGTGTGTCCTGTTATTGCAATTTTCATATTTTATCCTCGTAATCTTTTATATTATTTTTAATATATTCTGTAAGTTTTTTAGTGAAATAATTTCTAAATTTGTAAACCACAAAGTAATATGGATACTGAAAAATATATTTTAGAATACCTAAAAAAGTAAAATTAGTTTCTGGTAATGACGCTATACGTATTTGCATTAAATAATATTCAGTATAATCTCTTAAAAACATAGCATTATAATGTTTTACAAAATCTTCTTCAGTAATTTTACCTGATAGTTTAATAAATTCTTGCACAGATAATTTTTTTTCTTTTATTTCTTTATAATTATATGTAACATTGTGCCCATGCCAAGCTTGATTTTTTTTATCTGATATTCTAAAGTTTAATGGTAATTTAGATTTTAAAATATTTTTTTTAAAATTATTTAATTGTTCCATAGTATTAAAAGCAATAGTAACATATCTAAATTTTCTATCAGAATGTCCCTCACAACTAGAACAGGTTAAATAACCTTTATTAATTAATAAGATTACCAAATCAAAAACTCCAGGATCAATATTTTCACCTATAAAAGGATTATATGGACTTACATGACTACTAACATATTCACCATCTTTGTCAATATATTCGTAAGGTCTTCCATCTTTTGTTTTAAATTTGTTAGAATGTTTAAACAAAGCGTAATTTAATATTTCTTCATTATCATCAATTGCAACTTTTGTATTAGTTTTATATTCTTTGTTCATAGTAATCTAGCAATCCTTTATATCCGTTGCAACTGTTTGTTAAATCTTTAACATAACGGTAATGCTCTGTTAAACAATGGCCATAATATTTACACTTTTTACATATATCTGAAACATTATTAATAGGTTCTTGTTCTGCCCATTTTATATATTCTTTAATTGAATTTAATTCTAAAAAATATTCTTTATCATCTTTATTAAATTCTAAAACAGCAAAGTTACCATTTGGTGTTATATACACGTGGTTGTTTGAAAATGCATTATAATTTTTATTTAAACTTTCTATAATTTTGCCTTCATTTATAAAATCAAATTTTTTTGTAACTGAACTTTCAATCCATTTTTTTACAAACAATTCAAAATCTTTATGTGTGATAGGATGTGCATTAGCCTGATTTATTGAATATGGCTTAATCTCAACACTTTCTATACTAGAACACAAATTTAATTTGTTTATCATATCATCTACGTTCATCTCTATAACCTTTTGACTTGCAAGTATTAACACCGCTATTGGAACAGTGCTTTGAAACATATTATTATAAACCAAATCAGATTTTTCTCTAGCTTCAAAATCATAACTTATACTTAAATAAAAGTCATTTTCAAAAAATCCTTCATGCAACATAGAATAGTTTGTTATTATATTTATCTTGTCTTTATAGTATTTTCTTATAACATTTTTTATCCCATAGAAATAATCTTTTTTTAAAGCACCTATTTCGCCGCCATATAAATCTACCCAATCAATCTTTCTTACTTCACTAATTTCTTTAAGTCTTTGATTGAGTATTGCTAGTGGTATTTTTTTTTGATCTCCTAATTGTTCAGGTGTAAGATAACAAAAATTGCATCTAAAATTACAAAAATAACTTGGATTTATAGAAACAGTTATACTATTCATTTTTATGCGTTATTATCTTCAAAAATCAAATCAACAGGCATAGATATTCTTAGTTTTCCAAAAAATAATTCTACACCATGATAAACAAAACTAGGAAACAATACTACATCTCCGGTTTTAGGTTCTAGTCTTTTGTCATCAAACATTTTTGAAAAGTTTGCATTAATTTGATACCCCCTATTTGCATTTCCTCTAGGATCTCTAACACTTAAAGCACCTCCTAAATTTTCATTTTCATTTAATAAATAAAATACAGCACTCAAATGAGAGCCCGAATGATTATGTTCAGGCATAGCGTAACCTTCTTTAAATGTAACACCAGATCCATTCAACCAAGATTTTAAAAAATATTTTTCTTTTTTTAAATCTATATTTAGCTGTTCTTTTAAATATTTTTCAAATACAGGAATAACTTCCTTTTCTTTAAATTCGTTAAAAAAACTATCATCTAATAAATTTTTTTCACTTCTTATTTTTAAGTCTTTATCAAAAGTATAACCATTTGTAGCAATCGCACCACTCTTATCAGTTGTTTCAGTTAGATAATTAGTTATAACATGATTTACAACTTTTTCTAATAAGACTTTATCTTGAATTTTTGTTATTAAAATTGGTGTTGGCCAACAATAATTATAACCTTCATCAAAACTATATTTTTTATTAGTTTGTTTGTTTATTGATAAATTTGAAAATGTCATATATTAGTTAAATTTTTATTTACAAAATAATGAAAACTTGCAACCTTTCTAGGCATTTTAATTTTCAATGGTGTTACCATGTGTTCAAATTGTTCACTTTGATTCATTATAATAATATCATGTTGTTTAGGATAATAAGAATTAATTAATTCTTTTGTTTTTGTATTTCTAAATTGAATTGCACCACCTATATCTTCATCCATCGTATCAAAATACATTAAAACACAAAGATTAGATACTATAATCATGTCATTATGCCATTCTAAAGTTGCTTTATCCATACCATTTACCAAATCAATTTTTTCTGAAATTTTATAGTTGTTATCTATTTCTTTTACATATTTTTTTGCCAAATATGTTTGCGTTTCTACTAATTGATTTTTTAATTCTTGATCTTTTATTGCAACAGATAATCCTATGCAGCCTGGATCTGACCATTGTACATTATGTATATCTATATATTTAAATGCGTTACTGTCATTTAAATATATATGTCCTTTTGACAAAAAATTATCTATCATTTACACTTTCATTTATATAAGGTGTTACTTCTATATTTAGTCCGTTAGATTTAAGTATATCTGGAGCAATTGATTTCATTAACTTACAGTGCTCCTCTACCATATTATGCTGTTTTAAATCTTTAATTGTTTTTCTGCAACCATTACATATCTCAAACATAGGACAAGTAAAACAGGCCTTCTTCATACTAATAAAATTAATATCATCTTGTAATGGTGTAAAAAACTCACCTTTCATTTCTTTATCAAAATTTATTGATTTATCTTTATCATCACCAAACGAACCACAAGAATAATAATCTCCACTAGGATTTAATGCACGAATACCACTATCACATTTACGATTTTGAGGACATGATGTTCTTCCACCAATTAATCTTTGTATCATTTGCCTTGTATTAAATTCCCAAGGCGTAAGTCCACGTTTCCATATTTCTACATAGATTTGGTATATCTTACTTAGTAAGTAGGGCTTACCTTGTTCTCCACTTGCCATTGCATAGTTTAATTTACACTCAACACCTATTTTACTGTTACGTGAAAAATTATGTAATGTTCCATCTGGTTTAACATCTTCACTCATTCGTTTGGCTAACTCTACGTTTTTAATTGCATCTTTTTCATTTTCAGGTACAATAACAGATATAAAATCTGGTCTATAACCACAGTGTTCTAACATAGTATCAGAACACTTCCAAAAATCTTCTTCTGTAAATTCTGAATAATCTCCTTTAAGACGGCCACCACCATATTGAAAAGAAGTTGTTACACCTATTCTTTCGTTATTAAATAAAGACTTCCATTTTTTGGGTTTTATATAAAAAGGCCATAAATTAGTAGTTAGAGCTATAGAAGTTTTATAATCGTGTTCGTCTAACCAGTTTATAATTTTCCAATAATAATCTGGTTTCATCATTAAAGGGTCGCCACCATTGACTATAATGGTTTTTGTATTAGGAAATCTTTTTAAAAATGTAAATATTTGTTCGTGTGATAATACATCTTTTTTATGTTCTGCTATTTTAGTACTCGAACAAAAACTACATTTAAAATTACATAGTTCCGTTGGTTTTATAATTAAATCCATTTCAATTCTTTATCAGTAGGAGCTTCAACATTCCACCCAAAAACCAATGTTGTTCTTGGTTTTTCGCCAAAATAAGGTTTTACACGGTGAACAAGAAATCCTGGAAAAATAATCAATCTATTTTGTTTAGGTAACACATTTATTGTGTTAGATGGATATTCTGCAAAAGTTAAATTTTTATATATGGTTAATTCGCCACCTACCCAATCAACACCATTAAAAGAAGAGTCTATATAATAGATAGCCGTAATGTATGAACGTTCCACCATATCGTGATGAGGTTCATATAAATGATTGTAGACCATTTTTTCATCATATTTTTTTAAACGGCCTTTTTGTAAATTACTAAAATTAAGAGAATTAAAATCTATATTATTTTCAGCGCAATAATTTATAAATGTAACATTTACTATTTCATATAATTTTTGTTGACTTTCTGAAAAACTATCTTGACCGGCAATAGTTTTATCTATTAAAGATTCTTTTTTTAACCTTTCTATTAAGTTTACATCATCTATATAATCATCATAAACACAAACAGGTTCGTTTATAAATTTTAATATTTTCATTTTTAAATAAATTATTCTATTTTATATCTAAACCCAAACGTATACCTAACTTTATCCCCAGCAGAAATTACTTGATGATGAATTAAAGGATTTGAGTTATTAATAACAACAAACGTTGAATCTATTGGATAGTGTGTATGCGTTAATTTAACAGAACCATCTTCTTGTTCTACACCAATATTTAATTGACCACCCCAATTTTCATTCCATTCTTTATGGTCGTTTATATAAACTAACACAAAAAAATCTGACGTATCGCTAACATCATTGTGCATCTTAATATCTAATTGTTTATCCCACAATCCCATACTCAAAGGTTTGATATTTCTAATACTTCTATATTTTATATGCTGTATTTTAACCAAAGAATCTTTTAGTGTATCAAAAAATTTCATATCAATAATAGAGTTAGCTAAATTTTTAACTTTTGTTGGAGACTTACCATAACTCATTTTACATCTTAAAAGCTCTTCATAAAATTCTTCATTTTTTTCAATTTCAGGAGTTACTGCCCAATTTGCAAATCTTGGTTTATCGCCGTACCAATCTGTATTGATAATAATATCATTTGCTTCTTTTCGTATTTCTTGGGGTAAAATTCCAACATTATATCCTTCAGTGTAGAATTTAAATTTATTAAACTTCAAATCAATCATATTGCTAAATATTTATATAGACCTTAAAACACAATTTTAAATTTAACTTAACCTTCTTATCCAATAATTACCTTTTCTTTTAAAGTTAAATTGTTGCATCAACTCTCTATGATATGGTTCATGTTGTATTTTTTTTTGATTCATAGCTAAATGCAGATATTCAAAATAAGAACCGGCTGGAACTATTATTTTTTTATCACCAAACATATAAATTATATCCGACCACATTTTTCTTAACAGATTTCTAACTTCTTTAATAGGTTTGATTTTTAAAACTCCAGAATATTTAATGCCCCCTATTATAATCTCATCATTATAAATGTGTATCATTGCAATACCTTTTTCTAATTTCCAATTTTCTTTACAAGTTATCCATTGTTCTTCATTTTTATTTTTCAATGTTTGTTCATAGATGTCTGGATCAGTTTCTTTAGTTCCCCACCAAATAAACATATGTGCTTGTCTAGGACTAATTCTTGGTATAAAAGGATGTTTTAATGGTAACGTATCTAATACTACATCAACATTTTTAGGTAAATTTATGTTAACGAGCGATGTATCCTCTTGATACTCGTACATCTTCGATATATCTGTGCGTAAGTTTATAGACACACTCATTTAACTCCTCTCTATACTTATAATCATGATTCATAAAACAACCTAAGGTACATCTTTCTAAAAACTCACAAGAAACACAATTGTATTTTTCTAAAAATTTATTTTCTATTATAGAGTTATCTCTAGGCTTAATTGGTGATTTATACATACTTAAAGATTTCGTGTCTTGCACTAAATTACCGCATAAACATAAAGTTCCATCTGCTAAAACTAACTTACTTACTCTACAAGAAGAATAATTTTTTTTGTTAAAAATCCAATCTTTAATTGGGTGAACGTTAGGATATTTGTCAACACAATACTTAAAAAATTTTAAAAGCAATTCATCACTTGGCATATTAAATTTTGCGTGTTCATCAGGCATATAATAATCAAAATAAATATATTTGCCATTATTATATAAGTAATCAAAATATTCATCGCCTTCTTTTAAATAATATTCTATATTAGGTTTTGTAAGTAAACAAGAAAAACAAGTAACTCTATTACCAAAATAATCTACATTTTTTTTAAAAATTTCAAATTGTTTAGGATTAAAACGACCTCTAGGATCGTATGATGTTGTTATTCTAGCTGATATATTGTTGTCTTTAGAATACTTTAATAAATCTTCTATTAAATCAAGTTTATCTGTTACTAGATTTGTAACCCAATTTAAAGAACAAGTTTTTTTATATTTTTCTGATATTTTTTGTATACCTATCGACAGCTGTTTATATGCTTCGTTTAATTCTTTAGTGTAAATAGTGGGAGCAAAAACTTCACCTCCCATTAAATTTAAAGTAACTTTATTTTTATTTTCTTTACTTATAAATTTTTCAATAGGTTCCAGTTTATTTAAAACCGTGTCTAAACCTATTTTATCTTGGTGATTTTGCCAACAAAAAGAACAACTTAAATTACAAAATTCAAATAAATGTATAGTATATTCCTGCTCAGGATCTCTTTTAGGATCAATTAAAAATTCACGCATATCAAAATATTATAATAATTTAAATTTGGATAATTCTTCTATATTATTTTCTTTCTTTAAATTTATAATATAATGCACAAAAACGTAATTTGTGTTTTTAAAATCAAATTTAGGAATCAGTAGGGTATCACTAGGATGTTCTATTAATAAATTTAACAAAGAATCTAATTCAGACTTTGTAATTTCATCCTTTGTAACATATTCTAAAAAATCAAAGATGGCAAAATTGTTTTGGTCAATATCTATACCTTCAATATCTTTATATATTTTTAAAAATAAGTTTCTTAAACCATCAATTTGTTCTTGCGTTAAATTTTTAAAATTCAAATAATTACGATTATCTGATTTTAATTTATCCGTTGGCCATATTGTTTCATCTGAATAATATTTTAAAGATTCAATATTTTTAATAGGATTAATATTGTAAAAATCTATATTAGATTCTGTATAATTTAAAACTGATTGAAAATTTCTATTAAGTAAATTAAATAACACCATTTCTTTACTATCTCTTAATATTTCTAAAAACCATCTTTTTAAAAAAACAAGTATTGTGAATTTTAGTGATTGTAAATTTTTTACGGAATTGCTAAAATAATCAGCCAATAAAAATTCAATTGAATAATTTAACTCAAATGATTTAATTTTTTCTATTTCGGTTTGGCTAATAACAGTATTGTTAAATATAGTATCAACATTTTCAAATAGATAATCAGAACTCCAAAAAGCATTATCATTCTTAATTGTTATATCATCACCTTCAGAATTAACAAAATTCATTCTTTCTTTGAATACAAATAATTTTATATAGTTTTTATAACTTTCTAAAGTTAAATTAGGTAATATTAATTTTAACCATTTAGTTAAAAACTTGCAATAATTAGTTTTATCGCAATATATAATAGTTTTATTATTTGAAGATTTTGAATGATCGTATATTTTTTGAATTAAATCTGTAAAGCTAATATCATCAATATTTTTTTCAAAATGTATTAACTCTCCTTTATTAATTTGTTTATATAAATCTAATAGAGGAACACCTTTAATTTCCGATATTACAACACGATCAAAACTTGAATTTATAACATCATCAAATTCTAAATATGATTTATTAAATAAATGAAACATTTTTTATAATTTCTTTGTCGTTATTTCTAGCATTTATATATTCTTTACCTTTTCCGTCTACTATATTCCAAGTTAATAAAAACATTGGGTTATTTTCGTTACTCCAATATGAAAATAAATTTTTACCTCTAAACATATAATCTTCAAAGTAACGTGTATAGAATTTAACTATATCATTATTTATGTTTTTAAAAAATAAGTAAAATCTTTCATGTTTTAATAAACTAACAAAATTTATGCCATCTAGGCTATTAGTATCATCTTTTGGAAATGATTTTGCATAATCTTTAAATTCATCAGAATTTACACTGTAAAGATTAAAAATTGATAAACTTTCTAATTTTTCTCTCCACTTAGATATTATATCTTTGTTTTCATCTATAAAATTTTTATATTTATTTTCTTTAGATATATTTTTAAATTCAAAAAGTATATCAATAACAATATTTTCTAGTGAACTTATATTAAGTAAACTAATACTATGTAAATATTCTTTTACTAATTCTAAATCTGGATTTTTTATATCTGTTGGCAAATCTAGGTTACTTAAATACGTTAAAAATTTTTTTCCTTTTAAACCACTACCTTGATAATCTATTGCATAAGATACTTCTTTATCTGTAAAATATTTTTTTAAATTTTCTATTGATATAGGTACTGTTGTTTCAATTATTTTCATTATCTTCTACCTCGTGAACTGTGGCAAGAACTATGACAGCTTGTGTGGCAAACATCTATTGTTGTAGTCACAGTATTACTTCTTAGAGTTGTATATTCTGTAGCCAAATTACCAAAATAAGTTTCTAAATTAGAAGATGATATAGTTTGTGTAGCATCTACACTTGCACTATTAATTGCACCTAATGTTTGTCTATTACTAGTGGCCATATGAGCAACGTTTGTTGCATCAAAAATAACTCCACTTCCTAAAAGATTTTTTATTGCTCTTTGTAATCTAATATTTGTATATAAAGCAGTTTCAGTTTCTAATACTGTTTTTATTGTACTAGCGGTAATAGCATTTCCTGCGCTACCTATTGTTGCACCTGTCGCTGTAACTGTTGCACCGGCCGTTGTACCAGCATATGTTGCATCTGGCATTTCTGCAAAAGGTTTACTGTCTGTACCGTAAACAATACCTGTGTTAGCAACGTCAGTTACTAGGTCTTTAAATCTATCCACTATATTTTGTGGTGTAACTGGATTAGTTAATGTTACCATATTGTATATTTTTCTTTAACTCTTTCATTAAACTCTTTGGTGCGCCACATATATCTCCTTGCCAAGCAAGTTGGTGGCAATCACCTCCACAAAACTCAAAAACTTCACAAGAAAAACATATAGGGTTTCTTGCACGTTCACAAGCGATGTTTTCTATTCGCACAGGACTATTTATAACACTTTTAATATCGTCTTTTATGTGTCCAAATTGAAATTCTGGAGCTGAATTTGGACAACCTGATATAGTACCATCTGCATTTATTGTAAATATTTTTTGTTCACAATCTCTACAAAAAGTACCACCTTTTAAAAAACCTGTTTCAAATTTACTATATATTACTTCTAAAGTATCATTACCAAACCAATCTCTACAATTAAATTCTTCAGACTGGTGGTGCATTTTCAAAAACCACTTATCTTGTTCTATATTATCAGGAAATATTTCAGGATGTAATTTTGCATTTCCGTTACCTGTTAATCTTTCAAAGGACACTTCTTGTACACCCAATTGTTTTACCCATTTTAATAATTCAATGGGTTCCATAGCAATAGTATCTTTTGTTACACTGATAAATAATCGAATCGTTGCACCTTTAGACAACAAATCTTTTACATTTTTTTCCCACAAATTATATTGGCCAGCTGTTTCAAATCTAATTTTAGGATCCCAACTTGTTCCTATACGATTGTTTAATGTGTATTTTATAAAATCATAATGCTCTTGTTTTAATTTCAATACTAAATTTGTTGTAATACCAAATGACCTATTCTTCCATAAATCTTTACATTCATCATACAATTTTTGCATATGAGATACTGGTGCTAAAAATGGTTCCCCACCATGAAACTCAAAATGAATTGAATCATCTTTATCGTTAAAATAATTTCTAAATCTTTTTATAAAATCAATAGTTTTAAAAGGATCAAAGTAAATCTTTTTACCATTTATACCACTTGTGAAACAATGTTTACAGTTAAGTTGACAAGTTTCTGTAGTTTTTATATAAAACATCCATCTCATTGTGTATATCCTATACTTAAAGCCCAAGTAAATGGTAAACTATCAACTTTATGTTTTGCTCCTTTAGGTATTGATATAGATTGTCCTTCTTTTATTAAAATAGGATAGTTTTCCGTATATATTTTTTTACTACCTTTTATAACACATAACAACACATCTATATCGTCTGTATGTTCAGGAAAAGAAAATCCACCAAATTGATTGTAAAAAAGATGAACATTTTTTGTTTTAAAATTTAAATTATAATCTTTCAACAATTGAAGATGATAGTTATTATCTTCTAATCCTTCAATTTTTATGTGTGAAATAGTTTTATATGTTTTTATCCAATCACCGTAAGTCATTTGTTCTTTAACTCTATAGTCGTTACCTTTTTTATCTATATAGATTATTTGATTATTTTGGTATCTTGTGAAGGATATTAATTCATCATTTAAAGCATTAATCATACTGTAATATTTATTACAGTGGAATTATAGTATAATTGCCTCAATAAGGCCGTTTTCATTATCTTCTAACGCTATTGCAAATACTTTATTAAATTCTATGCTAATCGTTGTTGCAAAACCTCCGTTGCCTGCAACTAATTCATCACCTTTTTTAATGGGTCCTACAACTTTTACTTTAACACGGCCTTTTAGTGCTATTGGTTGGCCTGTACCTTTTGCGTTCATTAAAAAAGCAGGTCTATCAGATATAACACCTATCGCTTTATTACCTACAAAACATTCAGTAACTTCTTTATTACCGCCTACCATAACAACTGTACCAATATCATAAATTTTATCTGTTTCATAGATTTCGGCTAAATCGGCATATTGTGCTTGTGTAGCTGTCGTTGAAAGAACATTAGTTGAAGGATTATAAGTTAAACTTGTGTCAGTTTTTAACGCCTGGTTACCTGTTGCAGTACCAGCAAACGTTAAAAAGTTTGCAGTATTAGTTGTGTCATCAGCAGTCAATGTAACTGTAGAAGCAATAGATGAAGTTCCTGTTATAGTTGAAGCAACTAAAGTATTTACTGTTAATGTATCTCCTGATAAATTTAATTTTGCAGCTCTTATAGTTGTGTCTGCAATATCTTCATTTATAATTGTACCATTGGCAATCATTGTACTTGTAACTGTGCCTGTATCTCCAGTTGTTATAATTGTACCTGTGATATTTGGTATGGTAATTGTTCTATCTGCTGTTGGATCAACAACAACTAAAGTTGTTTCAAAAGCATCATTCGTTGAACCTTCAAATATAATTCCTACTGAGCCTGTTAAAAGCAAATCAGTACCTTGTATTGTGCTTGTTCCCGTAATTGTAGTGCCTGATACTGCTCCTGAAAAAGCTCCTGTTGTTCCTGAAATTCCTGTACCTGCTATAGTTCCTGCTGATATGATAGAAGAAGCATTTATAACTCCAACTACAGTCAAAGGATCATTTATTGTAACTAAAGAAGTGTTTGTTGATCTAATAGTATTACCGCTAATTTCAATAGTACCTAATGTATGTAAAGCACCTCCTGCAGTAATATTTCCAGATGTAGCTGTAAAATTACCAGGAATAGTTACGTTACTAGTCAATGCTAATGTTAAAGTATCGGTTGCACTTACAACTGCTGTAATTTGATTTGAAGTGCCTCTTACGTCTAAAATTTGACCTGCACCTATAGCTTGAATTGTTGAACTTGAATCTCTAATTGTCCAACCTGCAGCAGAAAAGGCAACGCCGGCTATTTCTACAACCGCACCCACAATAGAAGTGGATGAAAGACCAGCACCTGCAAGTAATGATGGATTACCAAAATCAGTTTGAGTTAAAGTGTTTAACTTAACTCGCATCTGTTCTAGTGTATCAGTGGTATTGATTACTGTAAATGCCATTGTTTATTTTTTAATTACCTCTTTTAATAATTCTTTTATCTCAAACAACTCTTGTTTTAAAATATTTATCTCTTTTATTGTATTTCTTATCTGATCTCCTTGTTGTTCACGTGACTTAACTCTATTCATATATATTTGATATTCATTTTTGTTTGTATTTACAATAGCGTTTGACCTAATATCTCTTTCAAGTGAACTATGGCCTTCAACTTTAATTTTCATATTATGCTGCTAAAGCTATTCCTCTTAAATCCCTAATAATAGGAGGGTAAGAAGAATTGCTACCTTTCAAAACTATTTTAATTTGAAATGCTGTGAACTCATTTAAACCTGTATCTGAATATTTGTATTCTTTAAAAACATTTGAATTTTCTGCTGGTATTACAGTTATATCTTCATTACCATCTGTATTAAATGGCACCCAGCTCAAATCATTTATATTTCTTACTTCTGAAGAACTAGTAATTCTATAGAAAACTTTTACAGAAGAAGATGATCTTACATTTTGAGTTAATCTCACATCTAAAGCTGTAGAAGCATTTTCTAAAATAATTGGTCGTGTTACGTAAACAGCGGCTGATGATGTTCCTGTAGGACTTGTATCTGTTACAAAGTTTGGTGTATTAGCTGACGTAGGTAGATTCAATCTATTTTGTACGGCAACCATACTCATACGTTTCACATCTAAGACAGGAGATAATTTTGTATTTGTAGTTGTCATTGTTAAATTGACAAACAAAGATTTACCACCTGACATTTCATTAGTTTCATTTATAGAACTTGCAACCATTTGAGGTGATGTAAAGTAAATATTATCACCAACTGTTACCTGAATTTGATTTGACGCTGAAGTTAAACTAAAAGAAGTTTCACTTCCGTGTATTGATTTACCACTTGTTGTTCTCATTGTATAAAGAATTTGAGTATCAGGAACCGTTAAAGTAGATATATTTAAACAAGATAAATCAAACAATCTATTTTGTGTGGCCGTTACAGTTGTGCCACCAATATCTCCTGTAGATGTTGCTGTACCAGCTGTTGTAATATCATAACTGTCTAAAGTTACATTTGAAATGCTTGTATATGTTCCATTTATTTGTGTATGAGTTATTCCATTATATGTACCTGCTGCTACTCCTGCAATCGTAACATTATTAGTTGTACTATGCATTCCGTGATTTTTATGGAATACTCTAATTACTCCTGAAGTATTTGTTGTTCTCAATGAATTGTTTGGTAAAGTTTTTGTAGGCACAATATCGTTACATAAAGTTACAACGCCAGTAACATTAGTAAATTCAGCTCTATTAATTTTAAATTTTATATCTGTTGTTTGATCTGGAGTCCAAGTAGAACCATTTTGTGATTTAAAGAAAACACCTGCATAAGGGTTAGACGATATTGTTCTATTTGAACCTATTTGTGTTTCACCTAATGTGGCCACAAAAGCATTATAATTATCACAATTACTTAATAAACAAAAACTATATTCTGTTTTTTCTTGTAAATAAACTGGAGAAGGAAATGTAAATTTTGTAGCTGTTGTAGCATCAGCACTAATACTTACTGAACTTGGATTTAAAACAACTTCACCAAAAGGTACAATTGTGCGTGAAGGATAACCATTTACGACTTCTCTTATTTGTAAAGTGATAGGAATGTTAGTATCCTTTGATTGAAAATAACATTCAACAGATGTTACAAAAACTCCACCAGTATCATCAATTAAAAATGTTTGTGCAATAGGGTCAATCCAACCAACAACTTCTGTTGTAGACCTTGTAGACTCTCTAGTAATATTTCTTGTATCGTTTACTGTCTGTCTAGTTAATATAGTTTCTCTTGTTGAAACAATTGTATTTTGTACAGTTTCTAAAGAACCTTTAGCAATATAATCTGCTTCAGCAGAAGTTTCAACATCATTTGTTGAATTTGTAGATGAGCTTGTTAATCTGAATACTCTTTGACCTGTTCTCCATCTAGGATTAGAGTCATTAGTTGCATCAGGTATAGCAAACGTTCCTGATACGGCACCATTAGCGTCTGTAACTAAATTGCCACTTAATGAACCACCTGTTGGTGTAACATATGAAGTAATTGCTATATTATCAAAATAAGGATAAACTCTAGTATTTGGTTTTAATCTAGTGGCAGTAAAATTAATTGTTCTACTTCTAATAAATGGTATAAAAGCTATATTTAATACTCTATCACCTAAAGATGTTCTAACAACCTGAGGAACTAAAGCTGTTCTAATTCCTGACCTAGTTTGAGAAATCGCTTGCGCTGTCGTTGTTGTTACATCTTGTACCCAAGGCCTTCTTCCACCTCCTCCTGCATCTCTTGTTCCACCTCGTTGTATAGTTTCAACTGGTGTACCTTGCCAAAAATCTTGCCATTCATTCCATACAGTATCAATCTCAACACTATTTAAATTAGTATTTCCTATACCAGCAACCATTGTGTCAAAAGAACCTTGTTCATTTATTAATAAATCAGGAACTCTATTTGTTTCTTTCCATTCGTCGCCTGGAGGATCAAGCGTAACTGAACCTGCCCAAGTAAATACACTAAAAGGATTTACATTTACATATCTACTAGCATAAGGTTGTTCAATTATATTTGTTTCTGTATAAGGTAACGTAATTAAATCTCCTGTTTTTTGATAATTGGCCGCTGTTCTATCAGCTGTTAATATTGCTGTACCATCATCATCTGCTTCGATTAATTGAACTGATTCAGAATTGAACATAGGTCTAACATAACCGCCAGCCATATCCATAGATACTTTATAATCTAAATTTCCTACGTCACCTATTCCGTGTCCAGTAAAATTATCTACAATAAATCCGTTTTTAAATCTATCAAATCCTTCAGCGTCTTGTATTTGTAAAGATTGTGCTTGTGTTTCTAATAAGGATAATTGTGTGTAATATTCTACGTTTTCAATTCTTTTTTCTAAACGGCCAATATCTCTCATAGTATATCGTCTATTATCTTGTTCTCTAATTTCTAAGTCTGTGGTATCAAAAGTATAAGGCCTTAAAGATATAGTATATAAATGCATAGCATTTTCAAGTCCTTTAGGAACTTTAGGTGATAAAGAACTTGCACCTTTAACTACTTTAAAATTACCATCTTTATCCAAAAATATTTTATCTATTCTAGCTAAATAATATTCAAAATCTGTAGAAATATCTGAATTGAACTGTACAACATCAACAGTAGAAGCGCCTGTTGCAATAGCACTTGATGTTGATTGAAAAATTCTATCTTGTGTTGCGCTTGTAACAGTTGAAGCGTCAGCAACTCTAGGTCTAAAATCTAAACAATCTCTTAATTTGTATACTTTACCAGAGGTATCTGATGTGTATGAAGGTATATCTACGTAAGGTATACTTGAATAAGAGTCAACATCAAAATAATCTCCTGAACCGTGAGAGTAATAATCAAAATCAATTAACAATCTTCCTGTAGGAACAATTGCACCTGTTTTTAATTTAATCCTACCTATATCATAAAAATTATCTCTTTGACCATTATCTAAAGTAAACCTTGAAGTAATATTTGTATTTGCAGTTGTAGCTGCAGTTGAAAAATTAGCAGACATATAAATGTTATTAATAGCAACAATATCTGCTTTTTGTAAACTTATAATACCAGATTCAATTAATGTTTGAGATGATATTGCAATCGTAGAATTTGCATTTAACGTTTTTGTTTTTGAATCTGTTGTTGTTCTATTTACCGTGGCTAATATTTTAATTTTTGCGTTTGAGTAATTTGTACCAAAATTTAATGTAAGTGTTTTATTAGCAGGAGAAGTTGATAATGTAAATATTGCGGTTCCTAAATGATTATTTCCGCTTAAACTTAAAACGTTACCATTAGCTCCGGCTGTTGCAGAACCTATTGTCATAATAGAAACAGAATAATCTTTTTCAATTAAAGAACTAAATGTTTCGTTTGTACCCGCTGTAATTGTTGCAGTTCCTGAAGATAATGTTGCTACAAATTGTTTTCTTACTTTAAAACTAGTATCAGAAATTCCTGAATTTGCCGTAGTTTTTAAAGTTTTAATAACGTTATAAGGCAATTCAAATATTGATACATTTTTATTAGAACCTTGTAATACAGGTCTCTTTCTAATTGCAACTGTTTTAGTAGAAACATCAGAAGATCCTACAGCAGTTAATAATTGTAAACTTGTATTTGAGGAGATAGATTCAACAATTCTTGTAACTGAACTTCCTGCATCAGTAGTAAATGTAATAGAATCACCTAATCTTAATTCAGTTAAAAATAAAGTACCAAATCCTGTTACTAATGTTCCACTGTTTGCAACTGATATAGAACCAAATACTGGATAATTATCTCCATATGTAGAATCAAGTGCAGTATCAGCTGTATAAGTAGGAGAACCTGTCATACCAACTTGTTTAACTTGTGTAAAATCAAAAGTTTGAACACCTTTAAATCCGTATATTTCATTTTGTATAACTGCTGTTACACTTGAAGTAGCACCTGTAATTGTTTCTCCTTCTACAAATGTGCCTGTTACATTATTTAAAACTGTAACACCGTGTGCGGCTGTAGGAGCTGAACTGTAAGAAGTTACGTTAATTGCTGCATCACCAGCGGCATTAAATAATTGAAAAGTGTTTGTTGTAGGATTTTTAACTGTAAATACTGTGCCTGTTGTATATGCAACAGAATTAATAGCAAAAGAACCACCTGTTAAAGTTATTTGCATTCCTTCTTCAAATGAATGTGCGTTTAATGTTACAACTCCAGGACTTGCAACTGAAATACTTGAAACTGCTGCCGATTTTGTATTAGATATAGATTGAACATAACCAAAAGCTCCTGATGTTCCACCTGTTACCTTTTCTCCATTAGTAAAAGCAGGCGCTGTTTTTACATTTAAATGTGTAAACATTTCTATATCAAATAAAAAATGTTTATAAACTGCACTTGTTAAAGCTGAACTAGAAAATGTGTTTGCACTGGCCGTTCCACTGTTTAATTCAAAGCCTCTTGACTTAGCACGACCAATTTGCGGTACTGTAACTCCTACTGTCGATTGTTCAGTACCTCTAGTAACTGTAGCCGTGTCGTATAAATTTATTCCTTTAAATGCTTCTATTTCACCAGAAACAAATCCCATATCAGGTGTGCCAAATACGTTTGTAACATTTACAAAATTCTCTACGTCAAATCTTGTACTAAAATTACTTTCACTATTAAAATCCCTTGCTTTATCAGCATCTAAAAAAATAGTACTTAGAGTTTCAACTTCATATCCTTTAATATATGCTTTTCCAGGACCCATACCATATGCAAGTTTTGCTTCATCACCAATGTCTGTAGGTGGAGCTAAATATATACCTCTATTATTTTCAGCGGTATTAAGTATATGTTCTCTTACGTCTAATTGAAAATTTCTTACTGTGTAGTCGCCCGATTCATCATATGTTCTTCGTGCAAAAGTATCCTCTAAAACTGCATAATCGGTAGAACGAACTTGATTTTGTCTAATACCTGTTTTTAATCTTAATAATTCTACAAAATTATTATCAGCAGATGACGTTAATGTTCTTTTTGCAAGAATTAAATCTATCTTAAATCTGTGAGCTCCTGGTGCATTTATGTTTGATGAACCTTGAGCATTATCAACTAAACTAGTATCATCATTAGATGTAATAAAAGATTCTTCAACTGTTAACCCAATTCTATAACTTGGTGTGTTTGTATATTTGTCAAGTATTAGTGTTTGTTCTAAAACTGAAACGTGAAAACCATTTATGTAATAAACACCGGCCGATATATTAGCAGCAGAACCAGTTGCCGTTGAATTTACCACGGCAGTTGCTAAAACTGTCGCAACACCTACTGTTCTAGCTTGTATTGTTTCACCACTAGTAAAAGCAAAAGATGTATTGTTTGTTCCTGATTTATTATATTTTACATATAAAGTATCTGGATCTGTACCGTCTGTTACAACAGCATTGACACAAATACCTACAACACCTGAAGTAACACCTGTTAGTTGTTTACCAATATATTCAGCAACTGTGGCATATGTTTTGGATGTAAGTTTTACAGCGTAGTAATTTAAATCAAAAGCAATTTCTCCAGGAATAATCATAGCACCTTTTTCAAAAAGATGATCTGATACTCTTTCAATTTGATTTTGAAGAATTGTTTGTGATTGTGTTAACTCTCTGGCCTGTACTGCAAAAGCTGGTCTAAAAAGAACTCTATGAAATTTCTTTGACTCAGCGTAGTCATCAAAGTATGGTGAGAGGTTAAAGTCTGTTGGACTTGGCATAAATCTCCCTAAAACTCAATTACTAATTTAATATTTTCAGTTTGGTCTGAAGCTCTTGTTATTGGTGCTCTGTTTTCAATGTATAAAACATCGCCTTTATGTCTATCTAATTCTGTATCTTTATAACCACTTGTAAATGTAATTTGGTCAGCAGTTTCACTCGCTGTTGCACTCGGTGTGCCTGTAGCACCTGAAGTTGCACCTGTAATAACATTTGCTCCTGAAAATGCCGTTCTATTACCTAAAGAACTAAGACCTTCATCATTAAATCTTGTTTGTATATAATGTAAAATTCTATTTGCAGCATCATATTCTACAACTTTACCTATAGCACCTGTTGTTGTTTGAGTAATTTTTTCATCAACTGTAAAAGTTCCTGGTGCAGGAGAAGCAGCAAATCTTATAGCTTTTGTTCCTCTTAATGTTGTAGTGCTAGCTGCTACACCACCTGAAAGTGGATTTCTTATTAAAACAATTCTTCTAAAATCATTTTCTGCTGTAAAGTCACCTGTGTTTGTAGATTCTGTTCCTTCTAAACTTACGTTTAACATCACAAAAAAACCACCCAATTCTTTTACTGCATCAAAACCATGTCCACCTTTTGGTGAAATAATTACATCTATTTCAGCACCTGATAAACTTGTTGCACCAGCGGTTACTATATCAGCATTTCTTACATATGCAATTGTATAACCTGTACCTGCGGTTGTAACTGTTACTGATGTTACAATACCTCCCGATACTGTGGCAGAAATAACTCCACCTGTACCATCACCTCTTATTGGAATATTTGTAAATGATCCGTTTGTTCCACCTGAACCACCTGATTTAATTTTTACTACACTGATTGCACCGTCAACGGCAGCAGATGAAACTGTAGAATTTGTTTCAACAGCCATAAAATCTGTTGATAAAAAATTTGATTGTTGTGATGCTGATAGAGTGTACATATATTTCCACTTATAACCATCAGCAGTTGTTAAAATAGATGTAGATGTGCCTGTTGGTTCTGTAGTTGAAGCTGCATTACCATTATTATCTAAACATTTATAAACGTTTCTTGCTGTAGTTAATACATAGAACGTTGCATCAAATAAAGTTGTTGCACCACTGTTTGCTGTTTGTGTTGTTGTTGTACCTGTAATACGATTGCCGTAATCGTGTCTGTAATAATCATAAACTGTAGATGTAGTCCAGTTTCTTCTTGGTATTACAAATGATGTATCTGAAGTTGTAATTTTTTTAACAGCCAGTAAATCATCAAACGTATTAAATTCTTCTATAACACTGTCGGCTGGTGTAATTGCAGCTGAATCTGTGCCTTGATTTTCTGTTCTTAAATCACCTCTTGTTTGTGTAGCAAATGCTTGAGGTCTACCAATACCTAGGTAATAAGTTTCTGGTGATGCTTCTGAAAATGACTCGCTAAATTGTTCAGCGTTGTTTATTCTAAATTTATTTGTTATAATTGCTGGCATATTTTTTAGTTTCTTTTGTTATATTTATACAAGTTTTTCATAGTGTTATCCCAAATATCTTACCATAATAACAGCAGCTAAAGGCGGTGGTGATATGAAAGTTAAGGTTGTTCCTGATACTGTATAATCTGTTGTTGGTCTTAAACATAAACCGTTTTGAAAAACTAATATATTATTTACGTTATATAAATTAGTTATAGTAAAGGCTACTGTTGCTCCGTCACCTGTAAGTAATGTAGTTGCACCTAGTGTTGCTGGTATAAATTTACCACTTGCTGATACCCAACTTAAAGTTTGTTTTCCTGTTGGAGATGCCGTTACTAAGTCAACGTCTGTGAATAAATTAATACTAGAGTTTTCGTTTGCAATTTCATTCCAACCACCACTGTCAGCAAAATATGCTTTTGCTGTACCTGTTACTACAGCTAATGCACCTTGATATGTTGTAGCGTCTGGTCTACCTCCAGTAGTTGCAAAGTTAAATCTTAATTTATTTCCTGAACTTGTTAAATCAATTGTGTTTGCTGAACCTGTTAAAGAAAGGCCAGCAATAGAAGTTGTTGTTCCTCCTAATGATGTTGAAGTTGAACCTAATGTGATAGATGAATTTGTTAAACTTCCATTTGCAATATTTGATAAAGTGTTTGATGAACCACTTATAGTTTTGTTTGTTAATGTTTCTGAACCAGTAAGTGTAGCTAAATCAGCATCAGATACAGCTGTATTAAATTGTGCTATAGTGCCAGTAATAGTATTTGTTGCTAATGATATAGATTTATTTGTTAAAGTATCTATTGAAGTTTCAGTAAGAATATTACTATCTAAACTAATTGTAATTGTATCGCCTTGACTTACTGTTGTTGTAATACCATCATTACTTTTTAATTTTAAAGTACCACCTAATGAAATTGATATTGCTGATGATGAATCATCTCTAATACTAAAACTTGAATTTGTTAAAGAAGAATTTCCAATGTTTGATAATGTATTATTTGCACCACTGATTGTTTTGTTTGTTAAGGTTACCGTGTTAGTTAATGTTGCAAAATCATCATCTGTTAATGCTGTATTAAATTGTGCTGTAGTACCAGTTAATGTATTAGAACTTAAATTTATTGTTTTATTTGTTAAAGTAACGGCGTTAGTGGTTGTAACAATTGCTGTTACACCTGCTAATAAATTTAATTCTGTAGGTGTAGCAGTAAGTGTAATTGTTGTACCATTACCAAGGGCCGTATAAATTTCATTAAAGTTAGCGTTTATAATTGTACCGCCAGAACGTAGATTTGTACCTGTTCCGTCGTTTGCTACCGAACCTATATTGAGTGTTTGTTTAGCCATTGATTATTCTTTTGTTATATTTATACATATATTACGGTGTTGTATCATCAAAGGTTCCAATATTACTATCGAAGAAAGTTAATGTATTATCAAATTGATTAAGTGGTTCAATAATAAAAATTTCAGCAGGTATTGTTAATTTTGTTTTAATTAGTCTACCTAATTCTGTTGAACAAAATAATAACGTATTATCTTGTCCATCAAAAGAAGTTCTTGTACCAAAAGTAACATTTTTACTCAATTCTTCTATAGAATAATTTGTTCCAGATTGTCGTACAAAAGTTCTTAAAACTTCTCTATTGATTGTGCCATATCTTGGTCCTGCGTAAACAAATCCTTGTACAATTGTAACTGGAATTGAATTAACATTCGTAAATATTCCTCTTACTCTTGACACGATAGATAAATCTATTGATGGTCTAAATAAAGTTACATCTCTTGTATTTGCAGTAAAATGTTCTATTGTAGCTGGATTTAAATCCACAGGCACACCTAATTTTGCATTTGTTCTTAATGTTGTTCCGTCGGTTGTAGTACCTAATCTTCTGCCAAATATTGTTCCAAATAAAGTATTGATTACTGAAAATAAAGGTTCATCAACTGCGCCTGATATTTGTCCAGTAATAGGAAATCTTATTCTGGCATTAATTTGTGATTGTATTCTAACTTCATTAGATAAATAAAATCCTGCTGTATGCATTGTTTTTTTAAAGCTACCACGCCAGTCGTCAATAGAACGTGCAACTCTAATTAAGTAAGAAAAATCTTGATAGAGTAAGCTGTCTTGTATTTTCATTGTGTTCTCAGACAATTTTCCATCTTCATTTATATAAACACCATCAGTATCTCTTACCGCACCCACTGTAACTGTAGCTGATGCTTGATTTATTTTTTTAATTGAGGCTGTTGCTGTAGAAGTATTACCGGTGATTGTAGAATTTTCTGTAAATGTTCCTGTTATATCTTTTAATACTAATAAACCAGTATTACTATTAAAACTTACAATTTTACCTGTTGCTGAAGTGCTACTAGTTACGGTTTCTTCTATTATAAACGTTCCTGTTTTATTTGTTAAAATTAAATTTTTATAAAAATTTAAAGTAGGTGGAGTAGGCGCATTATCATATTCAGCTCCAGGTTCTATCACCGCTAATTCTACAACTTTACCTATATTATCACTATAAGCTTTTAATGAACCATTTAATCCAGTTGTTGAAGAAATTGTAACAGTAGGAAGTCTTGTATAACTTTTGCCTAAATCATATAAAAATATATCTGTAATGTCTCCTAAATCTGTTCCTAATTCTTGAACCATTACACTGCCCTCATATGAATCTCCTAAACCTGTTGCATCTTCTAAAATAATACGGTCACCTGAATTATCTTCATTTGATATTCCTCCATTAACTATAGAAATAAATCCTGCTGCTCCAGCACCATTTGTGTTTGCATTATTAAAAATTAATTCATCACCAATAGAATAGTTTAATCCTGGATTATCAATTAATATTTCTGTAATATTGCCTGATTTTATAGTTTTAGTTTGAATTAAAGCCTCAAAGCCTCCACCAGTTACCGTAACGGGTAAATTCTCACTATATAATGCACCAGAGTTTGTAATTGTTAATGTTGTAGGTATACCTGTAATTTCAGATTTAATAATATTATCGTCATCATCAGTTTTAGTTCCTCTTATTTCTTCATTAGGCAAAAATGTTCCTGATATTGTATCATTATTTAAAGTACTCTCAGAAATTACATGGCCTCCTATAATAAATTTTTTAACATTTTCTATAGTTGCTTTTGCTTGTGAAGTTTGACCTGTTATTTCACGACCTAGTAAATCATTTAAATCTCCTGAAAAATCTATTGATCTTAAAATTTTATTTGTTGTAAATTTACCATCTGATATTCTTAACATTTGTTCACGTGGATATAATGTTTCTGATGTTTCATTAAATAATAATCTAAAAAAAACTTCGTGTCCTGCTCTTGTACCTTTTTGTTTATATAATGATTTTACATTTTTAATTAAATTTCTTTTATTTACATTAACATTTAAATTTTCAGGTAATGTAGTTAAAAATTCATTTCTAAATTGACTTAAAAAATTTGATATAACTTTATCAGGATCTCTAAAGTTTAATAACTCTTGTATATTATTTACTGGATTTGGTTTATAATTATTAATTACAGCACTTGCGTTTGAAGATAACCCTAAAATTGTTTCACCCTGAATAAACTTATCTTGTGCAACAATAATTAATCTATTATTTGTTAGATCTTCTGTTAATATTGTTGATGATGATTTAGATGTTTGACCTTTAATTGTTTCACCTTTTGTAAATTTACCAAAAGTTGAACTTTCTAAAATTAATTTATCGCCTTCATCTAATGGTGTTATATCTGAACCAATATTTGAACCATCTAATAATAAATTATTTTGTTGATTAGTTTCAGTTTCTAATTGAATACCATCAGTTGTTTCAATAGAAGTAACCGATAATTCGGCAGCCTCCATAAAAGTATAATAAGTTTCTAAAAATTTTAAAAATTTAGGATGATCGTCAAGTACAAAATCAGGTACTTGTGAACCTATGAGGTTTGAAAGTTTATCTTTAAATGTAGCCATAATAATTAATAGCTAGTGATAGTTGTATATCCTATTCCAGCGTCAGATGCTCCGTTCAAAAAACTATCGGCTTGCACTGTTACTAAAATATTTTCTATATCAATTTCTATAATTTGATCTCTTACAGGAACAATATCGTTTGAGTTTGGTTTTACTGTTAATTCTATAACTGTAGATAAAGCACCTCTTATATTTTCAATTGAGGTTATATTTAAAGATGTAAGAGTAATTTGTCCTGTTGTATAATCAATTGTTCCTTGATTATTATTTACGTATGATCTAATACCGCTTACTAATTTAAATCTTCTTACTTTACCTTCACCATCATCATCTAAAAAATAAATATTAGTAGTATCGCCACTTACTTTAAAACCAGATGATTCTAAAATACCACCTTGTGCAGCTGCATATCCTAAAAATGGATTAAATAATGAATTTCTAAAAAAAATATCATATCTTATAGATGAGTTCAATATGGGTGTAAAATTTTTTCTAATTTTAATTGATGTAATATTTGAAATAACACTTGTATCTGCGTTATCGATTAAACTTATTACTTTAGAATGTCTAAAAATACCGTCAAATCTTTGTAATACGTTTGTGTTGTAATCAGATATTGATTCAATGATATTTGATTTTATAGTATCTGATGATTTTGAAGTCAGTCTTGCATCATACTTGGCATTCGTAGTTATTAATATACTTGTAACTTCAGGATCTACAATTACTGGTCTTACTGAAGCAACATTGAAAGCTTTTAATGATGATACTATATTTTGTTTAGTAGAAGTTGTTAATGTAGAACCACTGGCCGCTTTGATTGCAATTTTAACTGTACCATAAACAGGAGTTTCATCATCTTCTCCGCCCCAAGCACTAACTGATAGAGCATTAGGATAAATTGATCTTACAATTGTTTCGTAATCAGAAGTTGTTACAGCACGATTTTGTGTAGCATATCCTAATGGTGCATTAAAACGAATTGACTCTTTAGACTCAGCTGCACTGCCACCTTGTGATATAGATTTAGTTGTAACAGTAATATCAGAAAATCCACCTATAGTTGTTGCTAAAGTAAATGTAGAAGCTCCGTTAGATTCATCTCTATTTGTAACAATATATTCTAAAATTATTATATTGCCTGTTGAAACAGCCGCACCTAAAACACCATCGCCAAAATAAACTTCAAATTTACCATCTTCTACTTCTTGTAAAAAATAAACTTTAGATGTATCTGTAACATTATTAAAACCGCCTGCTAAAGAGTAAATGTTTGTAGTTGTGTTTGTAGAACTTTCTTGTACTGATACTTTGAGTGTTGTTGTATCAGCATTTGCATTTTGAATTATGTATTTTTGGTCTGGATCTTCATTATCAACTGTATATCTAAATGTAACTAACGTGCCCTCGTAAATATCTATATCTGAAAAATTAAATATACCATTTATAGGAGTAATTGTATAATCTTGATTTGTTAAATATTGATAACCTACTCCTGAAACTGTAGTTGTAAATATTGTGCCTTTTGATAATGTTAAAGTTGAGCCTGTTGCATCATTTACTTCAATATCTATACTTGCTACTGGTGATCTTACTGATGATGGTGTGTAGTTTAACATTTTAGCTAACGATACAATATTTTTTCGTATGTCAGCACTGTCTAAGTACATTTCGTTTGCTAACATATTAGCATTGAAGCCTAGATAGTGAGTGTTGTATGCTAATATATCTAAAAGTATAGAAAAGCCTGAACCTTCAAAATTATAATCTTGAAATTCTGTTTGACTTTGTAAAAATGTTTTTAAATTTGCTTTTATGCTATCAAAATCAAAATCTGATACTTCTAATTTATTACTTGCCATCTTATCTTAGTCTTTCTAAAAATGTTTGTACTGTAACCAATTCAGTAGAACCAATAACATAAAAGTAAATACTCAAATCATATGAATTTCTATCAATATCAGGTCTTGCTGACACTTGAACCAATTTAATTCTTGGTTCAAAATTTTGTAACACCTCGTGTACTTTTCTTTGCAGATTCAAAGCAGTTAATGGTGTCATTAATTCAAATAACATCGCTCTTATATTTGAACCTATTTCAGGATGAAAAGGTCTTTCAAAGTGTGATGTATTAATTAAATTTCTTACACTTCTTTTAACAGATTCAACATCTGTTAATTTATTAACGTCATTTGTAACCGTATTACGACCAAAATCTAAGTCTAAATCTCTATATTGTTTTGTGGCTCTTTTACTTCTGTTTAAAGAACCAGCATCGTAATTTGGCATATTACTATATTTATATCAAATCTTCAGGTGATCTACCGTTGTGATGTAATTTAAATTCTTCTACATAATCAGGTATAGTGGGCGTAGTAAAGGTAATAAATTTATCTTCATATATACCAAAATTATCAATCCATACTTTTATTTTGTAAGTTGTTGAAGATTCACAATTAAACCTAATAACTTGCAAATATTCAGATTGAGTTTTAAACATATTAACGTTTTCTGGTGGATAATTCTTTGAATCTAATTTTATGTCGTTTAAATATAATTCACAACCAAATTTTAATGTATTAAATTCAACTATATTTGAATTATTATTATAAAAACCTATATGTACATCTATATAAGTATAATTATGATCGTTATTTAATTCGGATACAATCCATTCATTTGTTATTACGTTTTTTTTAATTTTTATATTACTCATATTAGTTTGATATTGGATATCTTATATAACAAACACCACCTTGGCCATTTGCATTACCATAACTGCCTGCATTTAAAGAATCTGAACTATTACCTGCACTTCCACCATTATTTCCATTTATAACTTCGGTTGCAAAACTGGAACCTCCTCCACCTCCGCCTGCAGCCGTATCTCCTCCTGGTTCAGGCCCATAACTTCCTCCATTATAACCGCCTCCGCCTCCGCCTCCACCACTTTGATCTCCTCCTGGAGTATAACCATCTTGACCATTTTGTCCTGCTTGATTACCAGTAGTTCCTCCTGCACGACCAGTATTAGAACTACTTCCATTATTTCCTCCGCCGCCGCCGGCTCCTCCTACGCCTCGGCCTCCTCCTTCGCCGCCGCCTCCGCCTCCGCCTCCGGCCGCAGCAACTAAAATTGTTCCACTACGAAGTAAAAAAGTTCCTCCGCCTCCTCCGCCACCAGCACCAGAACATCCTCCTGTGCCAGCTCCCATTCCATTTCCACCTTTACCTAAAAGTGGGCCAGTTCCTCCAGCAGCTCCATTTCCTGTTGTACAACCACCTGTAGCTGTTGAACCTCCTCCTCCAACACTTACATTTAAAGTTTCTTGTGTTATTGCCAATGCTGAAGTACGAGCATAAGCACCTCCGCCACCATCGGCGCCTGCACCTGAACCTGATCTTCCTCCTGCAGCTCCCCACATAATTACATCTACAGTTGCTCCTCCTGGAGCAAAAGTAATTACAAAATCTCCTGAAGTTCCTGGATCAAATCTATGTACGTTATAAGTTATTGAGTCTATTGTTTGTTGAAATATTGTTCCACCTGTGGCCTCGATAAATTTTTTACCACCACTACCTACTAATAAAGGATATACAGTCATAAATTATTTTATGATAGGCCACCGCCATTAATAACATATGTATTTGTGCCTACACACAATAATGTTGCAATACCTCTTTGGGCTAATGTTCTGCTACCTGTGTTTGCTGTGCCTGCTAGATAAATTGTAACACTTGTACCTTGTGTTATTGTAATAGATGAAGATGAGTTATTAAATATAGTAACGTTTTGTCCTATTGTAAATATTCCTGTGTTTAAAGTTACACCAGCTGTTGTTGAAATGTGTTTTCCGTGATCTGAATTTTGTAAAACATAACTTGTACTTTTAGTTTCTTGTGGTACACTTCTTATTTCACCTTTAGCGTCAGATAATGTAGCTGAACTGCCTGTTGTTTGAAAACCTGTACTTGTTATAGTACCTGTTGTTATTAAATTTCTTGTAGTTGTGTTGCCATTTGCTAATACACGGTCAATATCTGTATCTTCATATAGATCACGTATGTTTTCATCCATTTCAGCATAAGTTAATGCTGTACCTTTTATGCCTCTTTTAACTATTGTCATTCTGTATTATCTCCGTTATCATTATAATAAATTCCAATGTAACTTTGAAATGAATTACCTACTATGCCTGGATTTTTATCAATATAATCAAAAGCAACATATTCAAAACGTTCTGTTTCTGCTTTTGTTGGTTGACTTGTAAATGTTAAACCTGAAGCATCTAATTCTGCCATATTATCCTGCAAATACGTTAGGAGAACCGCTGGCTGATTTATTTGCTACCCAACATCCGTGTCCACTTGTTGCATCCTCTTTTCTATGAACTCCAATACCGTTTACAAACACAGAAGTACTTCCTTCTACAGCTACATCTGAACAGGCACACTCATCTCCTATTCTAACTACAGCAGCACCATTTATAAAAACATTTTCCGAGCCTGTTTTATAAGGAGTTTGATGATAAGGTTCAATTATACAAGCGTGACCAATGTGTTTATCTAATCCTACTCTGGAAATAGCTGTCATTTTATCTTCCTTGACCTCTATATTTTTTAAAACTTCTTCTTTTATGTTTATTCATCATACATTTGCTGTGAAATCCACGGCCAATGTTTGTTCTTTTAGGTTTGCTTGTTTTTTTTGAGGAATTTGTGTTTCCTGCAACTTTTCTTGCCATACTTTACTATTTAGTGTGATTCTTTATCAAAAATATTCATTTTTTTTTGAAAAAAACACAAGAACAAACGTAGTCCGGCAAAAAATAGTTGTTAAGTTATTGATTTTACTGCTTTATTTCTTTAAAACTATGGCGCTTTTCGCTTGTTTTGTTGATTTTTATATGTTATATTATATGTATATTAACAATTAATAATAATATGACAAAATATAACGTAACTTATACTGTGTACTTTGAGAATGACATCAAAAACATAGATACGGCTATTATGGCCGATAATGAAGATGAGGCAATTAAGTTTTCTAAAAAAAAACTAGAAAAATATCTTGAAAAAAGAAATGATTTTGAAGGTTTTGAATTAGATAATATTGTTGAATATAGTAAAGTTTTTCATTCTGTTAAACTTAACGGTTTTTATGAATACAAATCTGCTTAATATGAATAAAGATGATATAAAAAGTCTATTGGTAGCCGCTGCTATCGTAGCATTTGGTTATGTGTTAATGTTAGGATTTTATTACTTCGCTGATTACATAGGAATATATGAAAACCTTAGATACTAAATTAAAGTGGTTTGCAACGGCCGTTCTCATAGTTGCTACTGCATTGACATCATTAAACATTTATCCTTTGGGGCCATTATTATATTTACTTGGTGGTTTACTTTGGTTAATTGTGAGTGTTATGTGGAAAGAACCTGCATTAATTGTAACCAATATTACTTTGGCGTCTGTTAATGCTATAGGATTAATTTATAATTTATTTTTAAAATAATGGAAAAACCAGAAATTAAAGACATTAATTATACTGGCTCTTGGGGTAAAGTTTATCTTGTAAAGTATAAAGGATTTTCTAATGTAATGTTAAAAGAAGAAATTGCTGATTGGTGCGAAGAAGTTGACCAAATAAAAGAAGAATTACAATCTACCGAATCTTAGAACTATTTTCATTTATTATCCAAGGATAATAAAACGCTGTTACCAAATCAATTTGTTTATAGGTAATATTCCAAACACATTCCATCCATTCACGTTCATAATCATATTCTTGGAAGTTACCTGCATTATAGTTATGTAAACTATTTGTTCTGTCTGTGTGCATTTATAATATTATTTATATAAATACTCTTACCAATTAACCAAGGAGTTACAATGGGCAGAAAAAAAGTAAAAACTCCTGAAGATATAATTGAAGCTATAAAAGAAAAACAATCTGAAATTGACGATTTATTATACGACCTAGAAGATACTATAAATGTTTCTTCTGATGAAGATATT
>Ga0209296_1000181_pt1 | contig 55752 bp, 51 predicted proteins | sample S_130206_EF_Meta_FD_187319 | JGI IMG/M metagenome (GOLD analysis project Ga0209296, IMG submission 187319) | Freshwater microbial communities from Lake Simoncouche, Canada to study carbon cycling - S_130206_EF_MetaG (SPAdes) (version 2) | ecosystem: Environmental > Aquatic > Freshwater > Lake ...
CGGTATTCTCGCAAGCGGAATTAATAGCTAACGGACTGCCGAGGGCTAATTAAGTAAAAATATGCCAAATGCTAATTACATAAAGGCTAATTAAAAATATGCTTGCCAAAATAAGAATTTGCGATTTTATCATACGCCCGATTAATGAAATCAATATGTTTTCCAACTTTCTCGCTATTTTCCATAATTTTTTTATTTTCTTCTTTTAAAATTTGGATATCTTGCGCCTGTTTTGACAAATCTTGCGCCTGTTTTGACAAATCTTGCGCCTGTTTTGCCAATTGAGCTAAAATGAGTTGGTTCTGTTCAATTATCGTATTTAATTTAATGAGTTTATCACTTTTCTCGCTTTTAACAAAACTCATTTTATATTTATACTTATACTTATACTTATGAAAATTATATTAAACCTAATACTTAATAACGCTATAAATGAAGTTATTAAGCATTGATGTAGGCATTAAGAATTTAGCTTATTGTCTTTTTGAGACGTCCGCAACATTAGTGGAACAAAAAGTAGCAAAAGATAACATTCTCCTATGGGGTGTCATTAATTTATGCGGCGCTGAACCAAATTGTGGAGAGAATAACTGTAAAAAAAAGGCAAAATTTGCTATATCATATGATAAAGCGCCCGCAAATGCTAATGGATCCGCAAATGCTAATGGATCCGCAAATGCTATGAAGTATTTCTGCCCGACTCACGCCAAAAAATCCGCCTATATTTTACCGACGAATAATCTCTCCCTGAAAAAAATTAAAACAATGAAATTAGTTGACTTGCACAAGGTCGTCAAAGAATATAAGATTTGCATGGCTCCGGAAGCGACAAAAAAAGAAGATATTTTAAAAACGGTCGTAGGCTTTATGGAAAAACAAATGCTGCAACCTGTTAGCCAAACGTCGGCGAACGCCTTGGATCTAATTCAGCTGGGTATTGCTATGCGAAAAGCCTTTGACGAAGAATTCAAAGACCATTTGGCAACAATTGACTGTATTATTATTGAAAACCAAATCAGCCCAATTGCTAACCGGATGAAAAGCTTGCAAGGGATGTTGGCACAATACTTTATCATGCACGATAAAACGCAAATCGTATTTGTTTCGGCGTCCAATAAGTTGAAAGGCTATGCAGCTGCACAAAGTGAAACAGAAGAAGCTAACGAAGCAGCAAGCGCCGACACCAGTAGCTATGCCGCCCGTAAAAAAGAAGGCATTCGCATTACCTTAGAATTATTAAGTGCCAATTATTCTGCCGACTGGCTTGCTTATTTTAAAACCCATAAAAAGAAAGACGATTTGGCGGATGCTTTCTTACAAGGCAAATGGTACATTAATAAATAATAAATAATAAATAATTCATAAATAAAATATATAAATTATATTTTCTTTTGCGTACAACTTAAAGTTATAATTTATATATATTACACAACAATAACATGGTTGATATTACGTCTGAGATTATCGATATTAATTTAGATGATATTTCCACTATTAACTTGGGTGGAGGGTCATCTAGGGGTGGTGGTAGACCATCCGTTAATTTTGGCGGCGGCATTGAGCTATTGATGAATGATAAACATAAAAATGGCGGCGATAGCAAGAAAACCCTCTCGAATGATATCGATTTAGGGGATTTAAATGACCTAGAAGCCGAATTAAATAATCTAGTCGAAGAACCGGAAGTGCGAAACGTGCCATCCGTTTCAAAATCTGGTCTTTTTGGCAGTGGAGGCGGTGGTATTTTTAACAGTAATTTCAAACTAAATACCGACGATGAGAAAAACGACAATGTCTCGATTGGTAGCATTGTCAGTGTCAATGATTTGGGGAAAGCGACGGCGTCTTCTGCCAAAGCTGATAGTAAAACCTGGGACGGTTTCGGCAAATTCAATAATGTGCCGATTAACCCCGATAAGAATTTCTCCGATAAACCCCGTTTAACGCCGGAAGAAACCCTCCTCGAAAAGTTCAAGGTCTTGCGCAAATTAGAAGAAGTCGAGCGCAAAGGCGCCAAGCTGACGAAGAAATACTCAATGGAATCGTCTTTGGCTGAAATGCAAGGCGAATACGAAATGATCCTGGCTGAGAAAGAGCGTTCTAACAGCTGTAAGTTTCAAGGCAAAATGTTGATGGCGGCAATTACCGGTATTGAATTCTTGAACAATAAATTTGACCCGTTTGACGTGAAATTAGATGGGTGGGCGGAACAGATGAATGAAAATATTGACGATTACGATGAAATTTTCGGCGAACTCCACGAGAAATACAAGTCTAAAGCGAAAATGGCACCGGAATTGAAGTTGCTTTTCCAACTCGGTGGGTCGGCTATTATGGTGCACATGACCAATACAATGTTTAAATCTTCTCTGCCCGGCATGGACGATATTATGCGACAAAACCCCGAACTTATGCAGCAATTTACGAGTGCGGCGGTGAATAGTATGCAAAATACCAACCCAGGTTTCAGCGGTTTTATGGGCAACTTTATGCCTGGCGCCAGCAGTAATGCACCCCCGCCGCCGGCTCAGCAGACGCAACAGGCGCGCAGTCAAAGTGAACGCACGGCGGCGCCGACCAATCGCCCTGATCTAATGCGCTCGCGTAACAACGACGGCATTAATATTCAAGAACAGTTCGGACCGGTTGGTCAAAAGGAACCGGCACAGAGTTCAAACGCAGCCCGTTCTATGCGCCCCGAAATGAAAGGTCCCTCTGATATTAGTGACTTACTATCGGGTTTGAAAACCATGACAGTTAATGTACCGCCCACTTCTTCCTCGCCGATGCCGCCGCCGCCCGCCCCGATTGCGACAAAAAAGCCCGAGACGAAAGCCTCATCCGGCAAAACCCCGCGTAAACAAAAAAGCGATAAAAATACGGTGAGTTTGTTTATGTAACACTTTTGAAAAAAGTGCGCAAAAACTTTTGGAAAAAGTGCGCAAAAACTTTTGGAAAAAGTGCGCAAAAAACTTTTCAAAAAAGTGCGCAAAAAACTTTTGAAAAAGTTCACAAAAAACTTTTGGAAAAAGTTCACAAAACACTTTTAATAAATTATAATAAATATTTAAAGTTATAACCCTATGTAACTTTAAATATGAGCTTCTTACTGAAATATTCAAAATTATATTTCACGATATTGCCTGCGCCCCTTATATATTCATCCATTATAGGCGTTGATATAGGTATTAACGCAAGTAGGAGAATTCCGGATACAAATACCTATGAGCAGTACGCGACTACAATTGGCTATTCTGGTCTTGGAATTATAACCGGCATCACGTATCCAATTAGTTATCCGTTATTTGGTGGTTATGTATTATATAAAACCAGTGGACTGTTCTAACGCCTGTATCTGTATCTGCCTAAGGTTTTTTTCGCCATTTTCCGCCGTTTATAAGTTCGGGATTTTTTGCTTTTATTTGTGCTCTTCTTATTTTTCCGGATTGTTTTTTTATGTTTAACCCGTTTATGCCGGCGCGTATAGTGTCTTTTAATACTAAATCCACCTCCACCCAATTTAACCTTATCAAGGGCTTCAATCGCAGCATTGTAGGTAACCACATATTTTTCTTTTGCCTTTTCATCTAATTTATTTTTTGCCTTTGTTTCATATTCGGGATCTTTTTTCTTCGCTGCGATCTGCTCTTCTGTTAATTTTGTAGTCAATTTTTCATCTTCTTTTTTTATTAATCTATCTATTTCATCCTCTATTTCTTTCGACGTGTATTCCTTCGTAAATAAATTTTTTACATTTTCTGAATATTCAGTTAATACCTTAATTTTTTCATTAAAATTATCCATTTTTTTTCTGAACGTCACTTCGTCTTTAATTCTTTTTAATTCGTCGATAAGTGTTACATATAAAGTCTTTTTTTTAGTAACACGATCGACGGTTATTTTTAATTTATTACTCTGAGCACGAAGCGGAATTTGTTCAGCAGTTAAATCATCAATACGTTTTTGCTCTTGCGGCGGAACCGGTTTACCATCTATGGGTTTTCCATTACTAAAATAATTATCTAAAATTTTCTTTTTAGATTTATCTTTACCTTCCAACTCATCGTCTTTTTTCTTTCGTTCAGATTCTTTGGCGTCCTTTACGCTTTTTATACGGTCAACATCACCCATTAATAATTTAACTTTCGCTTGTATTTCTTTTTCTATTCCTAATTTTTTCGAAATTTCCAAATATTCCTCTTCTAAATTTTTTACATTTGATTTTACATCATCATATTTTTCAATCGGCGCGTCTTGTCGTCCAAATTTCTCTTTCTCGCTTCTAGTCAATTCTTCCTTATTATTGCCTTCAAAAAAACTGGTTGTCAATAATAATTTTTTCGCCTTTTCAATCTCCTCGAATTTAGATTTCAACTCTTTATTGACCGATTCACTTTCGACTTTTTTCTCTTCATTATTTTTCTCATTTTCGACTGTCTTTTTAATATCTTTCATTTTGTCTAACCCCTTTACCCATTTTTCAATTAAATTTTTACCGTTTTCACCCAAGGGTTCCTTCAATTTTCGAAATTCCACTTGTTTTTTAAACAATTTCGCACGCAATTTCGCCAACTCACTCTTTTTGTAAATATTTTTGCTGTCATTTCCATTCTTTTTAATCTCGTCATCTAATGTCTTTTCTTCTTTGGTCAAATATTCTACATCTTTCTGTTTGATTTTCAAATCGTCCAAAAAAGGTTCCACGTATTTGGCATCGATAATTTTTATTTCCAGATCTTTAAAATTGTTGGTATCTGATTTTGAAATATCTTTGTCTTTCTCAACCTTGACAATAATATCGTCCAGTTTTTTAAACAGCACCATTTGTAAAGCCAAATCCTTTAAGCGATCCGTATCCAATCCAGCATTTTTGTTTATTCCTGCATAATTTAATTTCTTATATTCATCTTTTTTCTCTTGTAAGAGCTGCTTTAATTCTGGCGCCGACTTGGACAATAACTCTAATTTGTCAAAATCCATCTTCTTCATATCATCCGTATTTAAAGTAAACGCCTGCACTTTATCCACCTCTACGAGTAGATTTTTCGCCGCCAGTGCCATATTATCAACCACCGTCTGGGTTAGTTCTTTTACAAAACTACTATCCGGCTCATTTTCATTTTCTTTTTTATTATTTTCTTTTATTTCTTCTATTTCCTTCTTATATTTGTCAACCGCAATGAAAAAATCTTCATATTTTTTATCCAAATCATTTCGGTCTTTAATCCACAATTGCGGGATTTTATTATAGTCCTGCTGGGCTTTATCCAGTTGTGACATTTTTCGCTGTAAGGGGGTCCAATTTTTTTCAATGGCTAGTCGCTCGGCTTCTGTCTCCGCCGGTTTCACATATTTATTGCGCTCTTCCCATTCTCTCTGCAATTTTCCATAGCCCCGTTCGGTTATTTCCGGCGAAAGTTGTAACAGCGAAGGCAGAACGGCTTTTTGTTTCTGCTCTTGAAATTTAAATTTGGTACCAAACATATCGATCAAATCATTTTTAATGTTAATTTTTTTAGCCTTACAACTCAGTCGTCCAAAATCGCCAGCATTAGGATTATTGGTCGCATCTAATAATTCTAAATCAACGGTGATCGTATAAGATAAAGGAACCGCATGTTTCTCTTTTAATTTCTGGTTTATATCTTTGCCGGCAACAAAAGGTGGTATATATTTACTTTTCCCAATAATATATTCACGTTTTAACACATAAAATCGACCTCCCCTGGGGAAAAAAATACTTTTAATCAACCCGATATTATTTGTAATAATTTCCTCATCCGTCAAACCTTCCTCCGTATTTTCTTCTTTTTGAACACTCACGAAATCTTCAACTATATCTCCCGTAATATTTTCTAAAACTGACAGCGCATATTGTTTGGCTTGGCTTTGGTCAACAATCAAAGTATTATCCGTCTCTCTATCGTCTCTGGCAATATATTCAACGAGTTTTAAATATTTATCTAGGGTGGTGAAGATTTTTAAATAATTACTGCCGATTTTTGCCCTTTTTAAATCGTTCATTGTTATCTTCGCAAAAGTGGGAAAGAATATATAATTGTTGTTACTTAAGTCCTTAATATCAGCCATATTTGAATGAAAAGGTATTAAATCATATTCTTTTGTTGTCAAGTCCCCGCTTGTTTTTACATTTATTTTTAAAATAGTTGTTTCTAATTTTATTGGTTCATCAAATTTAGTTGTGGGTTTTTTTTGTGACATATAATCTTATATTAGACAGATAAAAGATTATAGCTATAAATATGAAATATATACATCTATTCGGTGACTAACATATTATTGTTATTCATATTATTTAAATAAGAACTGAATTTGGCTTGCACATTATGTTCCCTATTTTTTTCAGCCCGTCGCAGTGTATCGAGTGCCTTTTGTTCTTCCTCGGGTGAAACAATACCATCTTTGTCCAGGTCAATTGTCGCTACCACGGTTTTCATATTTTTCGAAATTAAACAATATTTGCTTTTCTCGTTAAAAACATATTCCGATAAAACAATAAACGCCGCAGTTAATAAAATGGCATAGGTTATATCTCTCGTCCCCATAAACACAATGGCAAATATGATTAATTCGCGGGCAATACTTTTTCGTAACATGGCTTCTTGCGCCTTGGTAAATTTAAAATCCACATATTTTGTACCGATGTTTAATAAAATCATGGCGAACCCAATCATTAGTTTACTCTCATTAATGTGTTTAAGATACATTACATTGATTTTTTTAAAAAATCCTAACTTTTCCATTATTAATAAAACAGTATATAATATTTTTTTAAAACTATTATATATTTAACATTTTTGTTCGTACACTTAACAATTTGTTCGTACACTTAACAATTTGTTCGTACACTTAACAATTTGTTCGTACCCTTAACAATTTGTTCGTACCCTTAACATTTTTGTTCGCACCCCTAACCGAAGAATAAATCCATAAATGGAATTTTAATTGGTTTATCCATTAACATCATTCCTTGTTCTTGTAAATTAATAATCATTCCCATTAAAGATTCAGGTAATTTTATTAGCATAACTATTATATTAAATACCATTGTAATGATTTGATTTAACAGCGTAAAAATCATCGTCGGGAGTTTTATTAGCAGGTTCCAGACCTTTTTTATAAGATCAAACACAGTTTTAAATGTCCGTATTATTTGTTCAAGGAACTCAGTTATCATGTTAATAACCATTTCAGCATTTTCTTGAATAAACTTGGGTAAATTTCCAAAAATTTTAAATATTTGTTTAAACGATTTTATAAATGGAGTGACCACTTTCAATCCAATATTTTTGAACAGGCGGTACATTTCTGTTGCAAACTTCCTTATGGGCTTCAACATATCATTTAAATTTTTTACAAAATCAATTACCATCTCGACCCCTTTCTTGAGAAATTTATAAGGCATTTTAATTAATATATAAGCCATCTCCGCCGAAACATTATAAATTAATTTAACCAAAATAAGCCAATTGGAATCGGGATTTTTTGGTTTATCGGGATCGATAATTTCTATACCATTTTTATCATAATTTCTCTTTTCTTCCTTTGCGGCAACAAATCCTTCTTTTGAAGAAGAATCATTTAGAACTATTTTATTGACTAATAATAGAAAAAGACCCAATAATATTATATATGTAAAATAGTCTAAATATGTCATTATATATCTCTTATATTATTATGTCATAATAAAATTCGTGTATCTACTGGTTTTAGCTTATCCTCGGTGTCCATTCGCGCTGGGTTCTCTTTCTTTGTAACTTCCGGCGACGGAATGCCAGGTGCAATTTTAGGTGCAATGCCCTCTAGTCCCTCATAAATAATTCCATTATTGATTTCATAATTAAATTCAGCCAAAAATATAATCAACATAACCATTAGTATGCCAGCTGTACGATTATGGAGGGTCATTACAATGGTTAGCAATAACAATAATATTTTCCCCTTTAGAGTTTTACTAAAATTTACTAAAACTAGCGGCATGGTATAAACAAAGAATGAAATTAGAAAAAAAAGAAGAATGATTTCAGTAGGAACACACATTTATATTATATAAATATTTTAGAATTCTCAAATTATAACAAACGACCCCAAAATATAGTGTAGCGTATAGTTAGGTTTTTATGAAAATAAAAATATCTTATTTTCATATAGATAATATGTCATCTTTAGCATTTTCTGAAATTAATAGTAATGATAATTTGATGGGTTCTAGTAATATGAGTGAATTAGAGAAAAAAAGACAAGTAAGGCATAACATAACTATTAAAAAACGTATTTCTCATAACACTGATACAAATATGGGATCAAATATGGGATCAACAAATGAAAATGTGCAATCGGTGTTAAACCTAATTAATAATACAAATGGCTATACGGACGATAGCGATGATACTGGACTGGCGGATTTTAGCCCTCCGCCTCGGGCAGAAGTTTCCTCAAAAATGCCCCAGGCTCAGCCACAACCGATTAATAATGAGATTATGGCTGATTATGAAAAACCAATCAAAATAGCATACCCGCCTCCCGATCAAAAAGACTATAGTGAAACACAGAAAATCGTAACTGCCGTTGCTCCGCGACAATACCCTCTCCCGCTAGATAGTCAGAGTGATTTTGCTGCTTTGCCCAAAGATTATGCATCAAATTATTATAAACAATATGTGCCGTTTTTTAACCAAAATGGCGGTGGCGCAGGTGCGGGTTCCGGACCAGGCGCTAGCGGCAACAAAGACCAACTGCTGGAAAAGTTAAATTATATGATCCATTTATTAGAAGAAAAGAGAGATGAAAAAACTGGACATGTTATGGAAGAAGTTATTCTCTATTCTTTTTTAGGCGTTTTCATTATTTTTATTGTGGATTCGTTCGCCCGAGCGGGCAAGTATACGCGTTAGCAAATATACGCGTTAGCACTAGTTTAATAAATGATCAATGTTTTTCCCGCTTCGAAAGAATAGCAGATATAATTGTAAAGAAAGAAAGCCGTCGGGCTTTTAAAATTACATTTAACATAGACATTTTTCTGCAAGGCTGTAATAATTGACTTACTATGAGCTGTTTCTTCAAATAGTAAAATATCCGCTTTCTGCTCGTCTTTTCTCGCGCGCATTTTCAGTAAGCTCGTGTTAAAACCTGCCAATAAAATCTCGCTCGTCAAGCAATTCGAAATAACGGCAATGCATTCCACCGCCTTTTTTGTTTCATAATACAATTCTAGCGGACGGAATACATAGATCGCAATAAGCCCCCCGCCGAATAATAAACCATAGATTAAAAGTTTGCCGCTTTTTATTAAATGCAAGAGATTTGACATATCGGGTAAAACCGCGCATTCAAACGTCATCATTTGTGCTTTAATAAAATCATAGAGGACGTTTAGTTGCTGCACGCCAATTTCAATAATATTCATGGCGCCGGTAATTAGACAATCGGGTATAAAATTCGTAATATCAAATGCATGTGTAGAATAACAGACTAGTGGTACAATCGCATTTAAGGATCCTTCGCGTTTAAACATATAAGCGCGGACCTTTGGATTAGCTCGAGAAATGCGATGATAAAGTGTTTGGATCATTTGCGGCGGGATGCCTTTTTTCCGATAGTCTGGTTTAACGCAGAGATTGTCAATGTAATAGACGGGAAATTCTTTTCTTTTTTTACATTTCGTTTTCGTCGCAGACTTTGCATAAAGGATCACATTTAAAACTCGCGCGGAAATAACACCCAGCATTTCGTAATCGGTTATAGCGGACGGAACACCTTTCTCAAATAACATCCGGGGTTCTTGATAGACATTGAAATAAGAGAGATGATTGTTGCTTTGTAAGTATGCTAAAATATCGGTGGGCGACGGTTTATAACTGGCGTCTTTATGAATGACATAATAATCTTTGATAAAATTACATATTTGCTTGAATTTCACATCGGATTCCGAAACAAGTTTATCGGTAATTGCAATGAAGTCATTATTTTGTAAGTTTATGAATTTATTGGCAGCGGTCGGGTTAGCAAGAGCAGCGGTCGGGTTTGGTGACGAACCTCCCTCCCCCCCAAGTTGCCCTGGCGGACTGCACCAATATTTTAAATTGTAAAGATGAAAGACGGGCTGCGTATGCCAAAACGGCATTTTTAACCGGAGGTAAGCAGTAGGAATTAAATACAATAGGAGGATAGATACCAATATATATAAGATCAAATGCGAATCAAACCTCATTTCAAATGAATAAAATATTGTATAAAGGAGAGAATATTTTATTTAATTATGAACATACATCAGCGATTATATCATTTTTACTGTTGCAGCCTTGTCGAAAGTTTTATGTAGTTGCTCGTTATGCCCGTGGACCAATTATACCTTGTGGTCCACCTAAACCTTGTGGACCAATTTGACCTGATATTCCCGATAGTCCTGGTGATCCCACTGGACCCGCTGCACCCGCTGCACCCGCTATACCTTGTGGACCCGTTAGACCTTGTGGTCCAATTGGACCTGGTGATCCCATTGGACCTGGTGATCCCATTGGACCTGTCGGACCTGTTGGACCTATAAGACCTCGTGCACCCGTTTCACCCGTTAGACCTTTTTGACCCGTTAGACCAATTGGACCAATTGGACCTTGGTCACCCTTATCACCCTTATCACCCTTATCACCCTTTGCACCAGTATTACCCGTTAGACCCGTTAGACCAATTGGACCTTGCACACCTTGGTCACCCTTATCACCCTTTGGACCACCCGATGGACCCGCTGGACCCGCTGGACCCACTGGACCCGCTGGACCAATAAAATTAATTGCATTAAATTTTTCAACAATTTGGTTGTTAATAGTGTATGCTCTTATATAATTTAATTCGACTGGATATAGATTATTAAAATTATTTAATATGTGCGTATAAATAGCCAAAAAATTGAGTCTGTCGGGCACCTTCTGATCGTATTTTTGGTTAAATACTTTTTCATAAAAGTCGCCTGAAATGATGTTGAACCAAAAAAGTTTAATTGGTTTGGGGTAATTTTCGAGTTGAATATTTTTATTATTATTATAAGTATTAATGTCATTTTTACGGTTACTATACAAATACATATAACGTTGAAATAGGTTATCTAATTCAATTTGAGAGTAAAAACAATTCAAATAATTTGTATCGCTAACATCATTAATATATGTATCAATCAGCTTTTTTGCAGCAACTAATTTTATATTTAATATTGGTAATTTTTCAACATCAGAACAATCTATAGCTAATGCAGTATAAAGTTTTATACGAATATCAGCTATATTTTTAAGTAAAAATGGAACTTTATTAGAGTTTTGAATATTTTCATTACGAGCAAGTATTGTATCTGGGTAGATGTTAATGTTATTTTTTAAGGATAAGGATTTAAAATAATTTCGTATAATGTTATTTTCATCTGAAAATCCTTCATTAAATTTAAAATAATTATAGATAAATAAACCAATCATCAGTAAAATTAATGCTAAAATTAAATATAAATTGATTTTTTTAATTTTTTGCAAAGATTTGGGCAAACGTAAGCCCTTTGGAAAATTAAAGGACTTTACCTTGGTGTTTTTTTTCATTATACAATAACTATTTATTTTATATAATAACACAACTAAGTCGGTTTCTGCAAAATATAGATATACTGGCTTTCATATTGGCACATCAATAAATCAATCTTGGCTTCTATGATAAACCCTACACTTTTGGCAATATCCAGAATTTCCGCTTGGGTTAACATAAAGAGTTTATGTTCGTTTTTGCGCACATTACCGTTTTTGTTATTTATAAAAGTTTCAATCATCAAAGCGTTCGGATCATTCACCGTAGCCACCTCGTCTTTAATATCAAAATTTGATTTATATTCAAACTGATCAAATTTCACAGTCGTCGTCGTGATCCGTTTTTTGGCATATTTTTGCGGCGAAACAAGATTGAATGGATTGCCCGCCGGAATAATCGGGTCAAACTTGTCCCGATTCACGATATGCACCGCCAAATAACCGCCAGGTTTCAACCACCGCATACAATTTCCAAAGAATGTCTGTTTATCTTGCATATAATACAGTGTAAAATAGAAACAGGTAATATGCGTAAAATAATTTGCCGGGAATAAAGACGTATTTAAAGCATCTGCCACTTGGAATTTTAACTTAGGATAAGTTGCCTGAGCCTTTTTAACCATACTCGGCGAGAGATCAATACCCATCGAATGTGGAAATCCATGAGCGATTAAACTGCTCACGTGATGTCCTGTGCCAGACCCAATATCCAATATGACACTATCAGCCGTCGGTTTTGCCGTACTTATCCATTTGCCGATTTCAAAATCGTTTTTGTTCTTATTAAAAACTAAATCATCGTAAATATCAACATAAAAATCATCGTAAATAGTTTCGACATCATATTTCATATCAAATTCGTTGGTCTTTGGTTGCGCAAAGCCTTCAACTTGCTGCCGTCCATAATTAATCATAAGAGAGATGCCAACCAAAAGCGACAAGAAATATAAAGCCTTGTGCAACAAAGTTGTTTTCGAAAAAATATGATATGTTCGTTTCATCTTTCGTATTGGGTTTGTAATAGGCATTTGTATATATGTATTATATATATAAAAGTTAAATATGAATGATACTGATATTAATGATAAAAGAAGTAGCGCCGAATTCAAAGGCATTACTTTTTCTAAATTTCAAAAATCAAAAGTAAAAGTTGAATTGACCAAATGTCTGGTTACGACCAAGGTAGAAGCAGCCTGCTATTGGGCAGCCGAACTTATATGCGCCGGGCATTTTGGCGATTTGTGGGAAATAATTATTCTTTTCATCAGCCGCTATATTCATTTAGGTAACCCTAAATTGCCGATTTATATTTCAATGCGCTTTAAAAATTTCAAAGAGATTATTGGCGGCGGCTATGCGGGCAATGAGCTATCCATGCGGAATAATGCAAAGGTGCGTCAACTGTTTGCTGAAATTATTAGTTTGCTTTGTCATTCGCGCAAAAAACATAGTTTCGAACCCATCAAAATTCAAAAGGTGGATGAATTTAATATTACTCATATGGCTTCACGCTTAAAAGCACCAAAAATCGGCTATGTGGAAGACATTTTTAAACCGGATGATCCAAAAGAATTATTTATTGCCATGAATGAATTTGCTTATCATATTTCCAAAGAATCCAAAAATAGCGTGAATGCATGTTATTGGTTAGAATGGATTTTGGAATATGAGACCTTGTGTAAGCAGAAAAAGGAAATATGTTTAGGTCAAACCCGCCAATTTGCGCCGATCCAAGATAAATATAAAAACGATATTATTTGGATTGTGTGGGACATTATTTTACATGAGGGAAAAAACAAAAAACATCCTTTGGTTGAAAAAATCAATAATGCTTTATTGGAAATGTTCAGCATAAAATATACGAATGGCGTGAAAAAACGTCGCAAATTTCTTATCTATTTTGCCATTTCTATTTTAACCGAGCCCGTGGATTTTAATATTGATATTATCACGAACAAGAAAGAGTTGGATGCGATTATTAAGAAAATTGGCGTGGTTTATAAGGACGTCAAGAAAAATGAAGATGCAATTCAAACTGATTATTTGTTTAATGGATTAGCGGAGCGGTCTAATTTGGATAAAACCATCGAGCGCTTGGATAAAATGAATTCAATTATGTTGACGAGAGATAGTTAATATATATTTTTATATATAAGATGACAAGCGTAGTAGATACAAGCATAGTAGATACAAGCATAGTAGATACAAGCGTAGTATTAGCGACGCCTATAGTAGATACAGGCGTAGTATTAGCGACGCCTGCACGAGTATTTATCATCCCTTACCGAGACAGAATAAGTGATAAAGCACAATTTTTGGAAAATATGAAAAACTTATTAGCCGATACGGAAACATATGAGATTTATTTTGCGCACCAATATGATGCGCGTCCTTTTAACCGAGGCGCGATGAAAAATATCGGCTTTTTAGCAATGAAACAAAAATACCCGACAACATATGAAAATATTACCTTTATTTTCAATGACGTGGATACTTGGCCGATAGAGAAAGGTCTCATTGATTATAATACTACCCCTGGTATTGTGAAACATTATTACGGATTTCGATTTGCGCTCGGAGGCATCTTTGCCATTAAAGGCGCCGATTTTATTAAAACCGGAGGGTTCCCGAATTTTTGGGGCTGGGGGATGGAAGACAACGCTATAAACGACCGCTGTTTAGCCTCTGGTTTAAAAATAGATCGCAGTTGTTTTTACGAGATTAATGATCTACGCATTGTTCGTTCATTTGATGGGTTTAAACGTGTCATTTCCAAACAAGATATTCTTATTTATAAACAAGCGGCTTATGATAATATGCAGAGTTTGACAAATGTGAATTGGCGATTTCATAACGAATATATAAATATAAGTAGTTTTGATTGTCGGATGAAACCCGATGACCAAACTTATGAAGCGATTGATATACGCAATACGAAGAAACTTGCCGTCCCCCGCGCCTCTCAGTTTCGCCGCAAGTGGAATATGTTTAATAAGTAGTTCGTTCTATTTGACCAACCTTTTGCGGGTAGAACGAAGTTGCTTTTTTCGTGTAGAACGAAGCCCTTTTTTGCGGGTAGAACGAAGTTGCTTTTTATTCAATATATCCATTATTTTATTTTTTAACATGGATGACATTTTATTTTTTTTTATCCAGTATAAAGCAGTCTTACCATCTTTATCTACTTGTTCTGGTCTTGCTTTTCCTGTTTCTAATAATTTAAAAGCGACTTTATCCATTTCAAACATACATGCATAAATTAATGCCGTTCGTTTACTATTAGTTACTTGTTCTATTTTCGCCTTCCCCGTTTCTATTAATTTAAAAGCGACCTCATTCATTTGATGATCACATGCAATCATTAATGCCGTCCTACCATCTATATTAATATTGTCAGGTCTAGATTTTCCGGTTTCTATTAATTTTAAAGCGACCTCGTACATTTTATTACCACACGCCTTGATTAATGCCGTCTCACCATTTTCATTAACTTGTTCAGGTCTTGCTTTTCCCGTTTCTATTAATTTTAAAGCGACCTCATTCATTTGATGATCACACGCAAACATTAATGCCGTCATACAATGTTTATTTACTTGTTCAGGTCTAGATTTTCCGGTTTCTATTAATTTCAAAGCGACCTCGTCCATTTTCTTACCACACGCATAGATCAATGCGGTCAAACTATGTTTATTAACTTGTTCTGGTCTCGCTTTTCCCGTTTCTATTAATTTCAGCGCAACATTTTTCATATTATTATCACATGCCCAAGTCAATGCGGTATTTTCATTTTCGCCAATATGACCTAAATTTGTTTCCGTATATTTTTTAATTAATTGAAGCGCAACTTTGTCGAGTTTATATTGACACGCCCAGATTAATGCCGTGTTTTTTCCTTTTTCAATATCCAGTTCTTCAATGCCATTTTTTATCATATTTAAAGCCAAATCTATTTTTTTTTGTTTAATAGCCGTAATTAGATTTAAACGCATATATTACATTATAATGACATAATTATTATGTAATTATAATTATATATAAATGTCTACCAGAAGTACCTCAAAAATTAGTTCCGGATCCGCATCACGTTCATCACCGGGAATATATAATAAGGATCCCGCAACTATGTTTTCGGTGAAGCCGTCTTCTTCTCCTGGTAAGACGCCCTCGATCAAGACAGCATCCGCCAAACCTGTAACGGCATCAGCCAACTCCGTAACGGCATCAGCCAAATCTGTAACGGCATCAGCCAACTCCGTAACGGCAAATACGCCGGTAAGTTCATCCAAAACTCGCTTATTAGCAGTGCCGGTGGTGACAGTCGCGGCAGCTGCATCAACCGGCTCAGATGCAACAGGCTCTGGCGGGAGCTCTTTTTTACGCTATGTGTTTATTATTATAATACTCGGGTTTCTTGGACTAACTTTATTTTTATATTTAGAAAAACCAGTAGATAAAAGCCTTAAAAATTTATATGACCCGGTCTTAATATATCTAGGCATGGATATAACCGACAAAGATAAACAAAATGCTGGCGTACAGAAGTTGGAAAAAGCCTTGAATGAAAAGAAAGTTATAAATAAAATAGATAAGGATAAGGAGGACGATACCGATGATGATACCAATAAAAAAGAAGCAACGTCGCAAAGTGAAGTAGAAGAACAAGAGTCTAATTTATTAAAACGGAAATATAAAAAAAAACCACTAGCTATTCCAAGACCGGATGAAGCGTCTACCAATAGTTTACACACAAATAAACCCAAATCGAAAGCCGGGTTTTGTTATATTGGCGAGGACACCGGAAACCGTAGTTGTATAAAAGTAGGAGAAGGTGATGTTTGCATGTCTGGTGATATTTTTCCGACCCAAGCGATCTGCATTAACCCAAACTTGCGTGAATGAATATAAAAATAAAAATATTTCAAATGATAATATTTTTATACAAAGGGCAAAGGGCAAATGGCAAAGGAAGTGGGGTGAATTTTCCCAAGGGCGGGGGTGAGGGGGCGGCAGCCCCCTAGACATCCATCGTGCTGTTCAAATACCAGCGTGTAGATAAATATTTATTTGTGTCATCCTTGACATCAAGCGATCCAATCACCAATTTCTTATTAGGACCGGCGTTAACAATATTTTGTATTTTGTTTGTACCAATAGCGCTTTCAAAATAACGTAAATCAGAGGTGTTTCCGGTAAACCCACCATTCATCGATACATATACATCACCATAATTTTGCCGAGGAACACCGCTTAACATATGCCGTTTAACAAGTGAGCCGTTAATATAAACGTCCAATTGACTTTGTTTCGTAACACGGATGATTACATTAACCCATTTATGTAAGGGTAAATTTTTAATATCAATACTTTCCGTAACCTCATCCGTTGATTGTCCCAATACATTCATCAGAACTCTTAATCCAGCCAAATCACCTTTCTTATTAATAGGATCAGTGAGCAGCGGCGTTATATACAACCCAGGACCATTATTCGGCATGAAAAGTCCATTGGAATCCATTTGTTCATCCCCTTTATGAAAGACATGCTTAAACTTGGTCATTGAATCACTAGTAAAATTATCTACAAAAATCCACACCGACCACGTAAATTCTAAACCTTCACGCTCATTATTAGACCGATAAATAGGTTTGGCGCCTCTCTTACCTGGGTTTTGCGGTATTACCATCATTTGTTTTGAATTAATCATACCATCGATTAAGATGGGATTATGACTTGGAGCAAAAAATAAAGACATGATAGCTGAGCCTAAACTTAATAATAACATAAACACAATTAGTATCAAAATTAGAAAAGCAAACTTGGCTACAATACTATTTGATTGTACAAAATCTTTACTGCCTTGGACATATTTGTTTGAAGCAAATTGTTGCAGTTGAACTTTAATTTCACTAAGTCCCATTCTTATATATATTATATAAAATATAATATATGTTAAATAGCAAATGTCAACTGTTAATGGCAGATGTTAATGGCAGATGTTAATGCTATAAAAATAATAATTTATTTAGATTTCAAACCCACCGGCTTCCTTTTGACCTTTCATGAGTGAAAAGCGCAGCTTATATTTATTGAATGCATTTGCTAATATACTTCCACCAAACCCGTCTTTATAAATATTGTACGCCTCTTGGGGATTAGAAGCATTAGACCAGTATTTAAATGTAGAAGTCCAGCCACTGAAACCACCTTCGGGTGTAACAAAAATATTCGCATTATTATCTACTTTTGGCACACCGGGTATAACACAAGTGCGAACGAGTTTCCCGTCCAAGTAAATATCGAGGGTGCGGTTATACAAACTCGCGATAACATTGACCCATTTTTGAATAGGGATATTATCAATTTCGCAGGTATGAATATTGTCTTCAGCCTTGTTAATAGTTGTAGAAGCAGCGGCGCTGGCGGCGATTTGAGCAGGAGTAAGCGCATCTTGAGTAGCGTATGACCCAGGCTTTGCTGCTTCACTTGCGGCATATAATGCGGGATCGCAATTAGCGCACGCACATTGAAACCCCTTATTACAGGCTTCGCATGCATCTCTATTTGCTACATTTGCGGCATGATTAGATAAGTCGGGCGCATATGGTACAACCGTTCCGGTAGTCCCTACATTAAAATATTTCACTTTAACAGCCAACGTATTTGGTTTTGTGCCTAAAACTACCCTGGGGTTATTTGCTCGTTGCAGAACAATCTTTGGCTCGCCGAACCGATAGTTCCAATCGTCAATAAACATCCACATGGAATACGTATAATTGCTAGAATTGTTGGAATTTTTTAAAGTATCGGCTGTAATAGTTTGTAATAATTTTCCTTCAGCCATTTTCGTTAATTGACTGGATTTGGAAAACACATTAACCAGGGCATAAATAATAACTAATAATATAAAGACAAAAATAACAATATTCATGATCGCCATATTTATATATATTATAGAATAGAAATTAACATATTCTATAATGTAAAACATATCTAAATAATTAATACAATATTTAATAGTATAATTAATAGTATAATTAATACTTTATGTATATGCACCCAATTATGCACCCAATTATGCACCTACTAGACTTTTAAGATCATTCATAAATTTATTCTTAGGATTTTTGTACTCTCTGACATTTACTTCAATATCATCTTTCATCCGCCAAATATATGGCAACTTTTTCTCTCGCAAGGTTTTATAAGTTAAGGTAATTTTACTCATTAATAGTGGATTAGCATAATAATTTACATTACAGATGGCTCCTTGTAATCCTTTATCTTCGCCGACAATAATATTATCGAATTTCATATAAGGGGCAACCCCGGAAATAGAACCGACTAAATCACCATTTAAAATAACGTCAATGTAGCCATTATCAAAATTGATAACTATATTATTCCATTTTTGGTAAATAACATTTTTAGTTTTATAAATTTCTACAACTTTATTCTTGGCATCATTTACTCCATCTGCCTTAGATGCAATCTCTCCCGACACTCTTAAACTACCTAGTTTACCATTATATTCCACCATAACTTTATTTCCATATTTCATTATATTTGTATATTTTGTATATGCGCTACGTGTATTGGTTGGCTGCGGATTTAAATAAAACCACGCTGATATCGCATAAGAGTATCTAAATCGTTTAACATTTGTATCAGTGTATTGCGGATGTACACTAAATTTCATTCTAAGCCACGGAATATTTTGAAGTTTTTTATAAATTTTTGCCAAAGTGGGATTGGATGGCATATTTGGGTCAGTATACTCATTGTAGTGGTCAGTTTCATCCATATCTTTTTTAATTTCGGCATTGGTATAATCACTATATAGTTGGTCAATGCCAGTGACATCATCATCGGCTTCCAAATTTGCTTTTTTATGTAATTTATTGAAATTTCCAATTGTTTGTTCCGACGTTAAATACACCGGACTATTTAATAGATTTATCCCGTCAGAACTCATAAATTTATCAAAAACGATAGGAACAAGTAACCATAACCCAACAAAAATTGCTTCAATACCTACTAAAATCCAAACGGGCTTGGTCGTGAGGTTATACTCATATTTGGCATATTCGATAAAATCAATCAGCAAACAAGGTAAATACATAATAAATTTTATCACCAAGGTAGAAAATTTACGCCCTGATGCATTCTTTGCTTTATTTATTTTATTTTTCGTAAATAAATAGACAATACTTAACACACCAATAACTATAAGTACAGCCATCGTATTCCGTATGGAAGTAATAATGGATGTACGAGTTAATACCCATATGCCTGCTTTAATACAATACATAATTAAAACAAAAGCAGCAATGGTCCAAATAAACTTTTGTAAAATATTAGATTCCGTTGGTTTTATTAAATCAACATCTTCGCCACTATCTATTCTGGATTTAATAAAAATAAACAGCATCACGTAAATGAATGATACAACAAGAACTAACAATTTGGTAAAAACCTGATGATTACTGTTAATATTAAATGGATTATAATAATAAATCAGGATAATAAATAAAATATATTGTAAAAATTCTAATTTAGCCAGATGGTGTGGATTTGTATATATTTTTTGAGAAATACGATCCAAAATATTAAAATCTATTTCTTTGCGCGAATACTCATTTACCTTTTCTTTTATTTTATCAACATTATGGTCTAAATCTAATTTAAAATTTTTAAAATCCTCCATGTTTCCTTTTATTTTTTCTGTTAAATTTACATTATAAAATTTTGTATCATCATCTGTTTTACTTTTGCTCATCTTTGTATAATATTAGGAAAGTTATTATTATTATACGATTATATTACATTGCACGTTTATATTTACAAGTTTTCAAAAGCAGTTTTTTTCCCATGGCAATCACGGCATAATGCAACTAAATTATCAACATTATTTGAACCGCCACTATCTAGTCGTACCTTATGATCAACTTCGAACCAAGCCGGGAGTTGTTTTTTACAGGCGCCGCAATTCCAACCCTGTTGTGCAGCGACATATTTTTTTTTAGTTTCACTAACCGACCGTTTAACATTTTTTGTGCCATTCTCGGAAACAACTCTGCCGGAATTTACCATTCGTTTTTCTTGCGAGGACATCATCATGCCTCCTCCACCTCCTCCACCAGCCATCATACCTCCTCCACCGCCAGCCATCATGCCTCCTCTACTGCCCATATTTAAAAGTGGTGATAACATATCACTTGCTTCTTTATCAATTGGCATATATTTTATAAGACCATTTGCGTGGGTAAGTAAATTGTGTGAATGCGATGGATATTTACGCATAAAAATATAGGCTGATAGACCGACAAATGCAATCCCAGCCATCTGATAGTATTTTTTCCACGATTTAACTATTTTAATAAATTTTCCATCAGTATATGTATTTAATATAAAAAAAATAGTAATACCAATAATAAGGAGTTCTATTTTCATATTATATTATATAATATATAAAATAATATAATATGTATTGATCTTATTTATAACCAGCTAAACTATGACTTATAGTACGTGTATATACTATATGTTAGCCTACTCCATCTCAGTATGTGCCAAATCAGTAGGCGCCATATCAGTAGGTCCCATATCAGTAGGTCCCATATCATAAGGACCCGTCTCATCTTCTTTCGGCATTAGTTTTTTATTATTATATCTTTTCGTCGTTATTATATTAAATGATTTTTTTGAAGTGCGTGCTGTTCTATTTACACTTTTTGAAATTTTATTAAGCGATGATAAATCATCAATCAACGAATTTATATCAATTGCAGTGGCTGCAAATTCTGGACTAAAACAGTATTTTAACATTATTCGACATAATCCGTTAATAATATCTTTGTGTATTTTGCCATTGCCACCGTATTCAATAATATTGGAATATGATAAAATAAACCCCCATATATCAGCATTTTTGGTAAATACTTCATAAAAATATCGTACATCATCAAAATTTCCATTCTCGTCGACATATTTTAAGAGCACCGCATGAATATATTCAACGACGACATTAGTTGTTAATACACGATAATTTATTAAATTAGAGTCACTATTGCCTGTCACATATAATTTATGTATACTGCGTAGAATGCTATCCACTATAATTCTATAATGTGAATCATTTTTGGGCGGACGCATCGCTTCATTAATCATATTCAGTGCCACAATTTTTAATAATTCTTTTTGCCCCGTATTTTTATTAGAAAATAATTGTGACGCTTTTATTGTCTCGTATGATTTGCGCAACGACTCCTTAACAAAACTATTAAAAAATAAAAGAGAAACTGGCATATTAAAATGTACTGAACGTTCTACTACAGAGGACGGAATAGTTTTCCCATCATTTTCACTTGCTAAGCTCCAATCAATTAACCTGGCTTTTTTATCTTTACCCAGTAAAATGTTATCATACTTTATATCAAAATGGTTAAAGTGTAAATCATTTAAGGGGACAATACCATATTTTAATAGCTTTATAAGCTCCGTATTTATAAATTCAAATAATAAATGACGTTTTTTAGAATTGGGTTCTGAATACATATTTTTATAAAAACGTTCAATACTTACGCCTCCGTTAGGCATATTAATAATTGATAATTTATCTAATTTTGTGTTTATAGTGGAACTTGTAATAGGGTCGCCGCGGTGGGGTGACGTGAAAAGATCGCACACACTGTCAAAATTTTCTAAATCATTCGTTCCAAGTGGTGCTGGAACGCATTGATTAGTGCCGGACACCAAGAAATAATCTTCATTGTTTGGTATATTTTTAACAATTCTCTCTACCTTTGCCATTTCAACCATTTCGGCATCGGCTTCAGAGGTATACATCAGTTTAGATATATTCTGCGCATTGTATGGATTGGTGCTATTTTTGGCGCATTTTAAGGCTGGTGAAAATACGCATCCGTAACTACCAGCGTCTACCGCACTACCACCAAGAGTATACCTTCGTTTATGTGTTATTTTTTTATGAATCTGTCTCTCTTTTTTTTTATTACGATGTGTCACTTTAGTGCGACCTTTCATAGATATATATTATATTGGCATATTATTATTTATTATACAAAAAAACGGTCAACAATATAATTATTATAATAAATCCTGCAAATACATATTTCTCTCGTCGCTTGCGCTGTTCTTTTTCTTTAACCGCCTTCGGCTTATAATGTTCATAATAGGCAACCATGGCGTCTTCCATTGTCATCTCTGGTTTATCTAGGGATACATTTATTTTATTATGAATAAAATGCATCCATTTCACAAATGAAGCCTGTGAATCTAAATAAGGCGTCACTGGATACTTATCTAATAATACACTAAAGTTGTTTCCGATTGTTTGAACTGGCAAAAATAAAGGCAGATTATGAATAAAGTCATAATATTTTTTCTTAATAGTTTCATTTGGGTTAGTTGGATAGGTTAAAGCGATTGTTTGCAATACAAACCAATAAAAAGGTCCCCATACAGTTGGATCTAAGGCCATTATAATAAATGATATAAAAAGATTTCAAGTATAACCTATAATTGTATAATGAATAATAATAATTTTTGCAATAATTTTTGCAATAATTGTGGAAATAAAGGTCATATATTTTATCAATGTAAACAACCTATTACCAGTGTAGGTATTATTGTTTTTAGAAAAAATAATATGGGTCAGCGTGAGTATTTAATGATACGCCGAAAAGACAGTATTGGCTATGTGGAATTTATGCGGGGAAAATATAATAGTTATAGTAAGATATATTTGATCAACATTATTTCCGAGATGACGCAAGAAGAAAAACAGCGAGTTTTAAATAATGATTTTGATACGCTTTGGCGGAAATTATGGGGCGATGATATAAACGCTCAGTATAGAGGAGAGGAGAAAATTTCCCGTGATAAATTTGAAACATTAAAGAATGGCATTGTAATTAATAATACCGAATATTCATTAGAAACACTCATAAATGAAACAACCACTAACTGGAGTGAAACCGAATGGGGCTTTCCAAAGGGTCGGCATAATAATCAGGAAAAAGATTTATTATGCGCCTTGCGTGAATTTGAAGAGGAAACTGGTTATTTGAGAGGTGATATTAATATTATTCAAAATATATTACCAATTGAAGAGATTTTTACCGGATCAAATTATAAATCTTATAAGCATAAATATTTTATCGCCTATATGGAAAATCCAGTTGAAGTGTCTTCGGTAACTTTTCAAGATACGGAAGTGAGTAAGATGGAATGGAAAACTTATGAAGAAACTATGAAACTAATTAGACCTTATAATTTAGAAAAAAAAGAAGTGTTGACACGGGTTGAACGAATACTCGACACCTATAAATTATATAATGTAATGTAAGTTGAATGAATATAAATCGTAACTACATATAAATTGTAGTATTATTATATATATAATAGTACAATGGAAAATAGTAAAGAAAAACCACACAAAACAAAACGAAGGACACCGTGCCCAAAAGGCACTAGGTTAGATAAAAAAACCGGTAATTGCCTGCCGTATAACAAAACAATAAAGAAACCAAAATCTATCTCTCCAGCTGCTGCTATTGCTAGTGCTGCTGCTACTGCTAGTGCTAGTGCTGCGCCTGCTAAGCCAGCCGTTGATACTGTTGCTGATATTGTTGCTCGTATTTTTGCTACGAAGCCTGCTGCTACTGCTCCGGCGGTAACTGCTGTTGATAAGCCTGCTGTTGCTAAGCCTGCTGTAACTGCTCCTGCCGAAGAACCCCCTTTAAAGCCAACCGAAACAATTAAAAAAAACACACGAAAAGCACCGTGTCCAAGAGGTACTAGATATGATATAAAAACTGGCGCCTGTATTCCGAATAACAAAACACAAAAAAATACGCATGCGAAAGCTCCGGCACCAAGCGTAGCAGCACAAGCAAGCGTAGCACAAGCGCAGCAGTCACAGGCACCAAGCGTAGCACAAGCGCAGCAGTCACAGGCACCAAGCGTAGCAGCAGCGCAGCAGTCAGAGGCACCAGAAAGCGCAGCACCAGCAGAACCAGCAAGTGCAGCAAGCGCAGCAGAACCAGAACCAACTGAAACTAATTTAAATAAACAAAAGAGAGAACAGGAAATATTAGAGCGCAAAGATTTAAAATTAAATAGCGATGACTATGATTTTTTATATCCGTCTTTAAACGATCCCGACTTTAATATAAAAATAGCCGAACGTAAAGAATTTAATGATAACCCGTATGACGGCGAAATAAATACAGATATTGTATCGCATGCGAATACGCTGTGTAATGCCGATTTTGAGCTGGCTCCCCATCAAATCTTCATAAGAAATTTTCTCTCCTTTCAAACACCTTACAACAGTTTATTATTATATCATGGGCTCGGCAGTGGGAAAACTTGTTCGGCTATTAGCGTCGCCGAGGAAATGAGAGATTATGTCATTCAAATGGGCATCACTAGTCAAATATTTATCGTCGCCTCGCCTAACGTACAAGAAAATTTTAAGGTTCAACTCTTTGACGAGCGCAAATTAAAGCTAATCGAAGGTATGTGGAATATCCGCTCATGTACGGGGAATAAATTTTTAAAAGAAATTAATCCGATGATTATGAAAGGTTTATCTAGAGAGAAAGTCATTACCCAAATTAACCGGCTTATAAATACGTATTATCAATTTTTCGGTTATTTAGCCTTTGCCAATTACATTCAAAAAAAAGGCGACGTATCTGACTTGACTATAACCGATAATAAAAAAATAAAGGTCGAAAAACAAAGACGTTTAAAAAAAGAGTTTACTAACCGTCTCATCATCATAGACGAAGTCCATAATATAAGAGTAACGGACGATAACAAAGATAAACGGGTTGCCAATGATTTAATGGAGCTCATCGAAAATGTCCCCACTATCCGTTTATTATTATTGTCAGCAACGCCAATGTTTAACAGCTTTAAAGAAATAATATGGCTAGTCAATTTGATGAATGCAAACGACCGGCGTTCGACCATTGACGTGAAAGACGTGTTTAATAAAGATGGCTCTTTTAAAGCAGTGGCTGGTAAAGAATCAGGAAAGGACTTATTAGAACGCAAGGCAACCGGTTACATATCCTTTGTGCGCGGTGAAAATCCGTACACATTTCCTTTCCGCTTATGGCCAAAAGAATTTTCCCCCGAAAACACATTCCCGCAAAAACCCCAACCGGAAAAGCAATTAAATGGTGTATCACCTTTAGAAAAAGATAAACAAATTAAACATCTCTGTCTATTTTTGACCGAAATAGGGGAATATCAAAAGAGGGGATATACTTATATTATGCAAAAAGTGACACCCGCCCAAATGCCGTCACTAGATAATATTGAAGCGGAAGCATTCGGTTATACGACCCTCCAGCAACCCATTGAAGGACTTAATATAATTTATCCTGACGAGAGATTAGACACCGAAGAAAATCCAATGTTTGATTCAATTGAATTAGTTGGCAGTGGCGGGCTGAAACGCATCATGTCTTTTGACGAAGATCCGACCACGCATTTTCGCAGCAATTTTAAATATAAGCCAACCAAATATAAAAACATATTTTCGCCGGATGAAATTGGTAAATACAGTGCCAAAATCAAAACAATATGCGAACGTCTTAGCAAGGCTGAAGGGGTTATCCTCATTTATTCGCAGTATATTGATGGCGGGTTAGTGCCAATTGCCCTCGCTTTAGAAGAGATGGGTTTTTCTCGCAGTGGAGGAAAGAAATCTCTCTTTGATAAAGCGCCGGCTAAACTAAATGGGAAGAAATATGTGATGATTACTGGTGACAAGAGCTTTTCACCGAACCCTGCCAATGATATTAAAATGGCGACGGATGCTGCTAACAAGGATGGCAAAAATGTCACCGTCGTATTGATATCACAAACCGGTGCCGAAGGATTAGATTTGAAATTTATTCGGCAAGTCCACATTTTAGAACCGTGGTATAACATGAACCGCATTGAGCAAATTATCGGGCGGGCAGTGCGCACTTGTAGTCATAAAGATTTACCCTTTGCCAAACGCAATGTAGAAATATATTTATATGCATCTTTGAACGAGAGCGAAAACGATGAACCAACTATTGAAACCGCCGATTTATATTTGTATCGGTTGGCTGAAGTGAAGGCAATCCAAATCGGAAAAATTAGCCGCGTTATTAAAGAAATCTCGATTGACTGTATTTTAAATAAATCGCAAAATAATTTTACCGAAGAAAATATGACGAGCAGTGGAGTGTTGCCCGTTACCTTGTCCTTGGCAAGTGGCGGTGAATTAAAAGATTATAAAATCGGAGATAAACCATTCTCAGCTATATGTGATTATATGGAATCTTGTTCGTATAGTTGTCGCCCAGATAAAGAGATAAATCCCGATGAAGCTAATATGGATACTTATAATGAAGATTTTATTATGATGAATACAGACAAACTTATTTTGCGGATAAAACAAATGATGAAGGAGAGATTTTTTTATCGGAAAAAAGAAATTATCGATTTTCTTCAATTAACCAAGAATTATCCATTGATACAAATTAATGCCGCCTTGCAACAGCTTACCGAAGATAAAACCGAATATATTACTGATAAATACGGACGAGCTGGAAATCTTGTAAATATTAGTGATTTATATTTATTTCAACCAGTAGAGCTGAATAATAAGAAAATTAGTTTATTTGAACGCACCGTTCCTCTCGATGTGAAGCATAATAGTGTATCGATTGATTTACAAAAGGATATTCAGTTAAATAAAACATTACTTGAAGCGGCTCCGGCACCGGCACCTGCGCCGGAGGTTGAAGAAGCAGATGTGAAATTATACACGGATATTTTACAAAAATATGGCATGGCTATTAAAAAACAGAATATACAAAATGGCGAGAAAAATTGGTATATGTTATATAATTCCAGTATTGAAATAATTAAAAAAAAAGAGAAGGTCTATCAAGATTTAAACGAAAATAAAAAATTAATAATTAATTATCGAATTTTCAATTATATTATCGCCCAGCATATCGTGGATGAATTATCAGTTGCCGATCTTATTTTTATATTGAATGAAATAGATGAAAACCCTGAAAAATATAATTTGCCAGATGAAAAATTAAAAACAAGCGCCTATGTGTTTAAACATATTAAAACTTATATTACCTCGCAGATATTTGACGGGAAGAAAGGCATTAAAGGATTTTTATGGCATGACAAAAATAAACTCGAAGTTATTGTAAAACATACGGATGAAAAATGGCACATTGCCGAATCAGAAGATATGAAAGATATAGAAGACATTAAAACCTCGAGAGGAACAAAAATAAAAACGAGCATGAATAAAATTATCGGTTTTATAAATAATTTTAAAAAGGAGGATTATGTCGTATTTAAAACAAAGGATACAACCAACCCGAAAGATTTGGGTCACAGATGCGATCAGCGCTCGATGAAAGATGTATCAATTGAACTATTAAATTCAATTATAAATGAAGCAATGGAGAAAAAAGTTAATATGTATATATTTAACCCCGTCGAAGACAAAGATTTTTGGCAGAAGAAAATCTGCATTATTCAAGAAATATATATGCGTTCATTTGATTACGATAAGAAACTAAAAAAACGCTGGTTTTTATCTCCGCCAGACGCAGCTTTAATTAATATAGAAAAATTCCCTGAAAAAGAGAAGAAGAAAAAGAATGTTAAAAAATAAAATTGATTTTGAATTACCATTTAGAAATAATATCATTAATTAATATTAAGATGTCTTTCGTAGCCAAAACATATACAAATACGCAAAAAAAAACAAACTTCAATCAACGGCAACAACAGCGGCAGCAAGGGCTATATACGCAGATATTGATAACCCGAACTATACCGGTGAATATAAATAACATCGGGAATAAAATAAAGGAAACCTTGGAAAAAGCGATTGCCACACAAATTGAAGGGAAGTGTATTGTTGAAGGATATATCAAACCTAACACGACGGAAATTATCACCTTTTCCAGCGGGCTAATAAAGGGCGAACATGTGATTTTTGAAGTCGTTTTCAAATGCGATGTTTGTTCGCCGGTTGAAGGCATGAATATTAAATGTATCGCAAAACACATTAACAAAGCCGGTATTCGAGCGGAAGTAAATGAAAAACCGAGCCCCTTAATAATATTTATTGCCCGCGATCATAATTATACGTCGCCTTTGTTTTCGCAGGTGAAAGAAAATGATGAATTAAAAATACGCGTTATTGGACAGCGGTTTGAGTTAAATGATAAATACATCTCAATTATTGCCGAATTGTTAGAATCTAATAACGAAACGAAAGCTACGATGGCTATGGGCACAATGGGCACAGGTATGGCAACCGCTAAAAAAACAACCATTCGCAAACCAAACATAACATTAAATCCGATAGGGGAGCCTGATATTGGCGAGGATATAATCGAAGTACAGACGGAGCAGACACAAGCGGAGCAGATACAAGCGGAGCAGATACAAGCGGAGCAGACACAAGCGGAGCAAACACTAATGCCAACTGTAGTAGCAGCACCAGCGCCAGAAGCACAACCGAAGAAAAGAACCATAAAGGTTGCCAGTAAAAAACCAAAAATTACAATTAAATAATTAACTTAAATATATGTGGCGCATAAATATAATATGTCAATAAATGCGTTAAAAGAGCGTATTGAAAATATGTCAAAATATCATCAAGTTGAAGTTTTGCGTATCTTAACCAAATTTGCATCCGTTAAAACAAATGAAAATAATAACGGAACTTTTATTAATTTAACCGAACAAACGCCCGAGGTTATTTCCGAATTAGAAAAATATGCAAATTATGTAGATGAACAACAAATACAATTAAAAAAAGGCGAGATTGAAAAAGAGCAGATTGAACAACATTTTTTTACATGATAATAGGTAATAAAGATAATAAAGATAATTCATTATTATATATAATAATGAATTCATTAATTCAACTCCAACAATTTATGTTTACTCAAAATAATATGCAGAAAGGTTATCAATTCAAAGAGCCGGTTCCTACTACTATTGTGTCAGTGTCAGTGCCAGAGCCTGTGCAAGTACCTGTACAAGTGCCTGTGCAAGTTAATGTGCCAGCATCTGCTGCGCTTGTATCTGCTGCGCTTGTACCTGTACCAGTGCCTCTGCATAATAAGTCCAGCGTCGGTTTAATTACACCGCACAATAAAGATAAATTATTTTGGTGTTTTTATATCATATTGAAAGGTCACGAGGAATATCAAATGTGCGGCACTAATTCATTCAGCGTGCAAAATAGTATAAAAATCGAAGTTGTCGAAAAACTTAAAACGATAAAAGATAAACTAAAAGAATTAAAATTAAAACGCACTGAACTTGAAGACGAGTTGGTAAATAAAGCATTTATTACGGTGAAAGGGCTAACGGCGCTTTGTCTCATCCATAATATTTCAATCACGTATATTTTTGGACGTAAATTTTGCGAAATTAATCCGCAGCCTGATATTACCAAGAAACATATTATTATACAAAACCATAAAAAAGAAGATTCACTGCGCTTGAGTGATGACGATGCGGAAGAAAGTGCCTTTCTCAAACAAATACATGACGAATACTGGTTTATTGAAAATATCCAAAAACCCTTAAATGCGCCCTCAGCTTATTCAGTGAAAGAGTTGCAAGAAATTTGCGAGCGTTTACAAATAAATACCTTTACTACTGCAAATGAAAGTCAAACGCAAAAGCAAAAACCAAAAACAAAAAAACAGTTGTATGAGGAGATATTGGAACAAATATAATTAAATAAGTATTAAAATTAAATATATCTAGCTAGTATATTTAATTTTAAAATTGAATGAAAGATGATATAAATATTATAAGCAATATTTATATACGAATATGGCGTTTAATGATAAAATGCCAATACAAGGTTCAAAAATAAAAGACATGTCAAAAGCAGATTTAGAACGGGCGAAAACCAAATTTAAATCTATGACAAAGGAACAGCAGGCGGAGGCAACGGCAATGGCTGGTCCCTATTTCCCATATTTACCGGGTCAGGATATCACGCCACCGAAAGCTGAAAAAACCCAACAGGAGATTGCGTTGTCAATGGCTGGTCCTTATTACAAATATCCTACTGCTACTGCTGCTACTGCTACTGCTGCTACTGCTGTCAAGACGCAGGCTACTTCTCATGGAACCCATGCCACTGGTACCCATGCCACTGCTACGCATGCAAAAAGCAAGGCTAACTTGGCAACCGATCGTCAAATGCTTGATATGTTTAATCTCTATTTGAATAACGCCAACAATACACCCGACGAAGACCTCGAATTAGAAGTAAAATTCGGCACGAACGGTATTAAGACGATTACGAAAATTAATTATGATAACGTAATCAAAAAATTATTGTCATCTGGCTTTTTCCTCGCCGAAACAAGCTCAATGCTGCGTATTCAAACCGATCACGAATACAATACAGATATGAAGACCGGTGAAAAACGTCTATCCAATATTCGCACGGAAATTGTCGGGATGCAAAATATCCAGAAATATTGTCAAACAAATGATATCAAGTCTATTGAAACCGGAGTATCGTTCACCCAAAAATCTCGGTTTGATGAGACCTTAAAAAACGTAGACGTTGATGATTTTAATTTTCGCGTCTCGCTCAGCCGTGAATCTCGCATTAATATGACAATGCCTCTCGTTAGTTCGATGATTGAAAAATGGAGCGAACTAAAGAAAACATTCCGGTATTTAAATCGGGCTAAATTGCGCCACCCCACATTAGAGCTACAAGTCGATATGAGTATTGTGAAAGAATCTAAAAAGAAAGGCGGACGCAACTATGTACCCGAATATAATATTCATGATTCAGGCGTCTTCAAATCACTTGAAAAATATGAAATTGAAATTGAGGTATTGAATATGGTGTTACTCCGACAATCAGCCGAGGAATTAAGCAATATTGTTATAAAACCGGCGATTAAATATATCTTATCCGGTTTACAAGAAACCAACTACCCCGTTGGTTTTAAAGAACAATCCGACGTATTAAATTCATATATGCAGCTCATTTGGGGAAAAAATTATAACGAACAAGAACTCGCCAAACTTAAAACATCTAAGAAGTTTGTGGGACCTTCCTCCAAAACTTTAGAAATGGTCAACATTGCCCCACTGAATGCTGACTCATTAGAGCCTAATATACGGGAGAATTATACCGTTACGGATAAGGCTGACGGTGAACGGAAGTTGTTATTTATTTCCCCGGTCGGAAAAATATACCTCATCACGACGAATATGGAAGTGCAATTTACCGGCACGCATTCGAAAACCACCGAATTATGGAACACGTTGATTGACGGAGAACATATCTTATACGATAAGAAGGCAAAATTTATCAACATGTATGCAGCCTTTGATATCTATTATATTAATGGAAAAGATATTCGGTCAAATGGGTTTGTACCCGGCGAAAATTATGATCCCAAAGAGACCAACAAATATCGTTTGCCGCTCTTGGAGCATGCGGTGGATAAAATCAACGCAGTTTCAGTTGTCAATCCTAGTGCACCCGTCCCGTTGAAAATTACCAAAAAGCGGTTTTACGCCACCACAACGCAGAATATATTCCAATGCTGTGCGATTATTCTGAAAAAGGAACACGACGGCTTATTTGATTATGAAACCGATGGGTTGATTTTCACGCCCGCTAATTGTGGTGTTAATTCCGATAAAATCGGCGAATATAAAAAACCGATTAAAATTACGTGGAATTATTCCTTTAAATGGAAACCGGCAAAATTTAACACGATTGACTTTCTGGTATCTATAAAGAAAAACGCCAACGGCACCGAGGATTATATCGGCAGTGCGTTCAAAGACGGAACCGATATTAGTTCCCTTGGTCAAATAGAGGATTATAAAACGCTTATTCTGCGCGTTGGTTACGACGAATCCAAGCACGGTTATATTAATCCTTACCAAGACATGATTAACGATAAAATCCCCAATCCCAATCAGTCTAATGTACGGGAGGCAGCTGACACCTACATCCCGGCACAGTTTTTCCCCACCGAACCCAGCGACCCGACGGCAGGCATATGTAATATATATATCAAAGATACCGATAAATATATGTATACAGAAAATCGGGAAATAATAGAAGACAATACGATTGTCGAATTTCGGTATGAAATGGAGAAACCCGAATTATGGCGTTGGGTGCCCATGCGGATGCGTTATGACAAAACTGCTCAATTGCGGGCAGGCGAACCCATTTATGGTAACGACTATGATACAGCCAATAGCAATTGGCATTCTATTTATAAACCCATTACGACCGCTATGATAATGACAGGCGAACATATTGCGGAGGAATTAGTCGAAAATACCGACGACGATGATGTCTATTATAATAAAAGCTCGGGCGAAAGCAAGACGGTCGCCCTGCGCAACTTTCATAATTTATATGTGAAAAAACAGCTGATTAACAGTGTTGCAAAACCAGGACTGACCTTGATTGATTTAGCGGTCGGCAAAGGCGGTGATTTTCCCAAATGGAATGACGCAAATTTGAAATTTGTCTTTGGTGTTGATATTTCCAGCGATAATATTTTAAATCGCAAAAATGGAGCCTGTGCTCGCTATCTCAGCTACCGCAAATGGAAGAGAAATATGCCGGCAGCTTTATTCGTGAATGGCGATTCTAGTTTAAATATCCGAAAAACAACCGGTGTATTCTCGGAAAAGGATAAACAAATCGTGCGGGCAGTTTTCGGGCAAGGACCCAAAGATGATAAGCTGCTTGGACCGGGCGTGTTTAAACAATTCGGAGTAGCTGCCGATGGTTTTGATATCTGCTCTATTCAATTTGCCATTCACTATATGTTTGAAAATCAGGAAACGCTGCATAATTTCTTGCAAAATGTGTCCGAGGTCACCAAACTAGGCGGCTATTTTATCGGTACGTGTTATGATGGCAAAGAAATATTTAATATGTTGAAGAAAAAAGCAGAAAACGAAAGCGAGGTTATTATGGTAACCGATGAAAAAACGGGCAACAAAAAAAAGATATGGGAAGTGACCAAAAAATATGACCATGCCGAGTTTAATGATGATGAAACGAGCGTGGGTTATGCCATTGACGTGTTTCAAGAATCCATCAATAAAAAAATGCGCGAATATTTGGTCAATTTTACTTATTTAACTCGCATGTTGACAAATTATGGCTTTGTATTGGCTACGAGCGAAGAATTGTCCAAATTAAATCCGAAAACTCCTTTAACGAGTGGCAACGGGCTCTTTCGCGATTTGTTTTCAAAAATGAAACAAGAAATTCAGCAAAATAAACGAGGTGATACTTATAAGGATGCGCAATATATGAGTGATGGAGAGCGTGTTATTTCCTTCTTGAACCGCTATTTCATTTACAAGAAAGTGCATAACGTTGATGCAGCAAAAGTGTCGATGAGTTTACAAAATAAAACCGCAAAGGAAATTAACGATCAAGCGACCGAAACCGTCTTGGCAAAAAAATCAGTGATTAAGGCTACTGCTATGCCTGCTACTGCCATGCCTGCTGCTACTATGCCTGCTGATACAACGACTGCCGCAAAACCAGTAAAAAGAACAATAAAACCGGTTTCACGGAAGAAAAAGACCGATGCCGTAGAAACAAATGTTATTGAAGTTCCTACTGCTAGTGTTAGTGCGATGCCTATGCCTGCTGCTATGCCTGCCAGTGCTAGTGCCGCCGCCGAGCCAAAAACGAAAAAAACAACTGTGCGAAAAACAAAACAAACTTTAAAAATATAAATAGTAAAATAAATAACTACATAAACAGTTTATAATATTATATGTAAGTCAATAATGAATTTTTGTATTCTCCCGAATATTAATTATAATGCCGATATAAATAGTCATTTTTTATTAGAAAATCTATTCAAACCGTACAAATCGAACTTTTTTTCAGGCGCAGAAGCAAGCGAAGCAGCAAGCGAAGCAGGAGCAAGCGAAGCAGCAAGCGAAGCAGGAGATGAAGAAAGTGACATTATGGTCAATAAAACCCTATATAAATATTTAAATTTTGTAAAAGGGCAGATTGATTGCCGTTTAGAACAATGGGATAAATACAAGAAATACACTAACCCCCATGAATATATTCATACAACCATCCCCAACACAAAACAAGCTATTTCAACTTTAAAGCCCATCTCCCGTTCTTTTTTTAAAATGATCGAAATTTGTAAAACCTTGTTTTTATTAGATATCTTACCCAGCGATAGCTGTAAAAGTTTTCACTTAGCCGAAGGTCCAGGCGGTTTTATTGAAGCACTGGCGTATATGCGGAAAAATCCTGCAGATAAATATTACGGGATGACCTTAATTGACGATACTAACCAGAACGTACCTGGTTGGCGAAAAAGCAAGCATTTTTTATTAAATAATCCAAACGTTATTATTGAAACCGGCATTGAACGCAACGGTGATTTAACACGCCCCGAAAATTTGCGCTACTGTTATGACACGTATAAAGAGCAAATGGACATTATAACCGGCGACGGAGGGTTTGATTTTTCGTTTCAGTATCCGCATCAAGAACAAATAAGCACAAAACTCATTTTATGTCAAATTGCCTTCGCCATTGCCATGCAAAAGCCAGGCGGCACTTTTATATTGAAAGTCTATGATACATTTACACGAATTTCTTTAGATTTTTTATATTTGTTATCCAATTTGTATAATGAAGTCTCTATAATTAAACCATTCACGAGCCGATTTGCCAATTCGGAAAAATATTTGGTATGCAAGGGGTTTCGCAATATAAACACACTAGAAACGGTTAAAATATTTTATAGAATTCTCTCTACCGATGAACCTTGTATCGGATGTTTATTTGATTTTGAACTGCCATATATCTTTACGAATAAAATAGAAGAGTATAATGCCATTAATGGACAGCAACAAGTCGATACAATTGTCTCCACGATTTATCTCATTGACAATAATAATAAATACGATAAACTAGAACACATTAAGAAAAAGAATATACAGAAATGTATTACTTGGTGCCAAAAATTCGATATTCCGCATAATACAATAATTCAGGCAAATAATATGTTCATGTCGAACTTAAACCGAAAATGATTATAGATAAGAAAAATAAAAAACATAAAGATATTTTATATGGTTTTTATTAATGAATACAGTGGTTCAAATATACAATTTTTTTAAGGCGGATAAAAAGAAAGAGAGATTTGATATTATTTTAGAGCCGTTGCAGGCTATTACGCAATTAGCTCTGCTCTCGTTCTGTCCCAAAGGCAGTAAATTAACTATTTCTAATAATTTACTCTCAATTCAAACCCCGGGCTGGGGGCAAGGCGCCTGGCGCACTTATAATAATGACGGCAAAGAAGATCTGTTTTTTCTGTTCAATGCGATTGTGCGTTTTAATCGCTTCTATCTTTTTTTGAAAGAAGAGAATGACGAATACTGCGATTTGTTTGATTTATTAATTCAATTAAGTAAACGCGGGATTGATAAATTATTGCAAACGTATGCCAATATTGAACAGCCGGCTTTACTCCATACCTTGCAATTATACCGAAATTTATTAGATAAGCCGGGCTTATTTACCGAGTCGGAAGAAATGGATGTGAATAGAGTGAATGGTGCAAATAGTGCAAATAGTATTGATGATGTGTTTATTTCTATTCGCAAACTCTATAATTCACACGAATTTATTATTCTTTACCAGACCTTAATGTTGTTAGAAAAAAATCCGGATAAATATGATATTTACATACTCGGAATAAATACAATGTTGTCACCGGTGTATAATAATATACAGAAATGGATTATTGATCATATCGTCTACTAGGGGGAATTCTTCCCCCTCACCCCCTTTTCTAGGGGGAGACCCCCTCACCCCCCAATTTTGGGGTAATTATTCCCCTTTTAGGGTTTATTTAATTTCATTCATCATGCGAATACACTCGGACAATCCATATTTGTTAATGAGGATCTTTACCGCCGCATATTCAGCCTGGTTGAATGCTGGTGCTGGTGCTAATGTTGGTGCTACTAATGCTTGCGGTGCTACTAATGCTGGTTTAGGTGCTGGCGTTGTTGGTGCCGGTGGTTTAGGTGCGGGCGTTGTTGGTGCTGGTGGTTTAGGTGTTGCTACTACAAGTGGCTTAGGAATAAGAGTGGATGATATTGCTGCTGGTGTAATTGGCTTTAATAAAGGCGTCGTTGGCTTATTGGCTAACAATGAGGTTGGCGACGATTGCTTTGCCGCTTGGGCAGGCTGTATTTTTGTTTTTTTTGATTTAGCTGATGATGCCGGTTCTGCTGCCGGTGCTGCTGCTCCTTGTAGTACTGGCGCTGATGCTCCTTGTAGTGCTGGCGCTGCTTCTTTTTTCTCATTCTTCTTACTAAGTCTAATTCGGATTTCATTCGTCATTTTTTTATAGATCGGACATTCTTCTTGTAACTTCACCTTTGTCGTACATGGTGTGGGTAATTCTTTGCCGCTAAAATTGACAAATATAATTGTGCCATTATCACTATTATGGAATTCTTTACCCATAAATTTACCGAATGATAACGCTTCTATATACCTACCTTCCATACCAAGATGCACTCGCGTTGACTTCATATTTTTTTTACCATAGGTAGGAAAATTAGGTATGCTATACGAGCGACCATCCGCCTCAATGCGATATTCACTACATTTGGCAGTAGTTTCATCTATCGTAAATTCAAACTCATGCGTTTTTATCACATTGGCGGGCACTATACCTTTTGCAATTTCATCCTCCAAACATTCTTTTAAAGTTTTCCAATTTTCCGAGCTTTCATTAATTTTAACGTTTTTGGACGAGATTGTAAACTTAAAAGTAAATGGTTCATACTCAGCCGTTTCATACCGTGACCCAAAGAGTTCATGTAACGCTTCCATTAGCAGCTTTGGTGTATTTAATTTACCCAATACTGAAAGCTTAAATTCGAGTGTCCATTGGGTTCCGTGAGCCGGACAAATATCCTCATTTTCATCATCCTGCTCGTGTTTTGTCTCTAATCCCTTAAATGGACTAGATAAAATATTTAAGGCACCAGAAAACCCTTTTTTATCCTGTTTTCGCCAATACAATTGCCACATAGCGGTTTCATAGTCAGGCATGAACTTGGTTAAACATTTTTTAGATCCATGACCAAAAACATGCTTACTATTTTGCCCACTCTCTTTAGATGTCCAATCCTTGAGGCGTTTTTCATTAATTATTCCTTTGCCGTTATCATATACGGTTAAAATACACTTTTCTGGATTTGTTATATCGAAATTAATATCGATAAGTGATGCTTTTCCATCTCCGAGGGCTCCATCGATAAGCTCAGGTAATACCAACAATGGTTCGGGAAAATCTTCCGAATAAGGAACACCTTCACTTGCTGACGCACGCCAGAGACCATGAAAATCACTTGAAGACGCCATGATTGAGATTGTTGTTAGTTAATTCATTTTTATATTTTTTAAGCAAATCAATTTTTTATAAATATAAAATTGAAATAAAATAATATAATAATTAAACACGTACAAGATATAAAGATGGATTACACAACAAAAACCCGCGAAGAATTAATTTCTATTTGCAAAGACCGCAAAATAAAAGGTTATAGTAATAAAAAAAAAGAAGAAATCATTATTTTATTACAACCGACTGTACCAGAAACAGTGCCAGTGCCTATGACCGCACCCGTGCTCGCACCAGCAACCGCATCAACCAAACCTTTGAAACCGCTCATTAAATGGAGCGGCGGAAAAGGTGATGAAATTAAGCAATTTGAAAAGTATATACCATCCGACTATGATACCTATATTGAGCCCTTTATTGGCGGCGGAGCAGTATTCTTCAATTTGGCTCCAAAAAAAGCCATCATTAGCGACGTTCATACAGAACTAGTTGATTTATATACTAACATCGGGCAAGGAAACGCAGCCGAAATATATAAATTTATGGAACAATCACCCAATGACGAAGACACCTATTATAATATTCGGGATAAGATGGTTATATCGAATAGTTTGGATAACGCCAAGCGCTTTTATTACCAAAGAAAGACCTGTTTTCGAGGAATGTTAAGGTATAATAAAAATGGTAAATTTAATATTCCGTTTGGGCGATATAAAACCATTAATTACGCTGACTTGAAAAATAAAGACTATGAAACATTATTGGCGAGAACAACAGTGTTACATAAAAGCTTTGAACATGTGTTTGAAAATTATAACGACGAAAATAACTTTATGTTTCTGGATCCGCCATACGACAGCGAATTTACAGACTACGGATATTGCCAATTCGAAAAAAAAGAGCAAGAAAAATTGGCAAAATGTTTCAAAGAAACCAAGATAAAATGCCTTATGATTATCGGTAAAACCAAATTTATCGAAGAATTGTATGAAGGCTTTATTGTCGAAGAATATGAAAAAAATTACCGGTTTAAATTATACGGCGGACGCGTGGGCGAGGAAATCAATACGAAACATTTGGTTATCAAGAACTATTAAGCATTCTTAAAAATCCATATTTTCGGTTATCATTTTTCCCAACTCCCGCATATAGCCATAATAGTCGTCCATTGCCCAAGTGAACCCAACGACTTTGCAAAAATCAAACCAATGATCAACTTGCACTCCATTCGTTTCGCATTTTTTTATGTGATTTAGCCCATTACTGAGTTCGCTGCGCGTATATACGCTCCAATTTAGAATTCCGACATCTATCTCGTAATCAATATATTTCTCTTTTACAAACGGCAATAAATCATCGGTTATTTTTTTAAAAGTGGCTGGTAATTTTTCGGTATCTAATTCGATATTGCCTTTGGCTTCCCTAATATATATTTTTCGCATTGCATGATTTGCCCAAATCAAATCAATGTCTTTTTTCTTTTTATTCTTCTCGTCAATTACCTGTACTCCGCAGACGAGTAGCTCTAATTCCGGATTGCTTGCGATCATTTCTTTTGCAATGCGTTCGCCAAGCGTTCCGAATTTAATGCTGATCGATTGTTCGCTCGGTTTTTCTCCAAACAATAAATATTTGATTGACCCCGGTTTGGTCCGTGTAATATCGTTTGCGAGTATATTTTCTCGGACCCATTTGCGTCCAAAGTCTTTAACTTTTTCTAATTTTTCGCATGTGATCGCCATTTTGAGTTGATTAATCATTGGTTTATAATAATATATTTTAATACTTTTAAAATACTTTTCAATTTTTAGCATATTATTATATTAGTTCTTCGTGAACTTTAGTATATTAGTTCTTCGTGAACTTTAGTATATTAGTTCTTCGTGAACTTTACCCAAACCCGTTCTTTCTTATTTGTCGCTAATAAGCCTACGATATCCACATCGGCTGCCGGAAACGGAATAAGAATTTCTATTCTCTCCCCTTGCTGGATATAAACTTGGATTTTGGTCAAGAGTTCACGGATTTCCGGATGGTCGGCGGCATTAATATTCAGCTCGCTTAACTTTTTAATAATCGGTTTAATTTCGGCAATGCGTTGTTCTTTATTTCTATATTGTTCCATATATACAAAAAATTGAAATACATTTAAACATTAATCATTATAATATATTAAACCAATCAACAAAATGAGTGCCAACACAATTCAAACGATTTATACCGCTAATGCCCAGGATGTTTCTGCCAGCCGGAAGTTTACGCTTCAACCAATGAAATATATGTTAACGCCAGTTAATTCAATGCTTGCACTATTTCATATCCGCGACTTGTGTAATGGCGTGGGACAAGACGACTCGGTCGTGCCTTCATCCATCTCGCCGTCGCTGTGCGAATTTGTATTGTCGCTGAATGAAGTATTATTACAACGCAACCGCATTGGAAAACCGACGATTTTCGGCTATCTGCCAGCGCCTGTATCCGTAAATATCATCAAACAAATTATCGGTGATGACGGCTATTATTTCAAGCGCACGACGGCGGAATGTCAGGTAGATTTCATCTGGCATGATAGAAAAAATAATACGTTTCTCTTCTGGGCGCAAAATAATTACCGAATTTCCCGAGCCATGAACGCAATCCGCTGGCGCAGTAATAAAATAATGACACTGGCGTACGAAGCGGAACGCGACGCATCGGCAGCAGCAGCAGCAAACGCAGTAGAAGATTATTCCGATATGCCGGATTTGTTGAATAGTGATGGAACTATTTACCGAGGCGAAAGAGAAGCACCAGCAACAAGCGCACCAGCACCAGTAGCACCAGCACCACTAACAAGATCAACAACAAGTGCAAGCGCAATTGAAGATATCAGCGACGACGAAGCCGAAGACGAAGAAGACGATGATTGTTGTCCACCGACTTTAGGACGGTCATATAGCATGTCGTACAGCCGGGGCGAAGGTTGTCGCAGTCGAATTTCCAGCGGACGTTTCCCGGAATTTGAAGCGCCAGGCTTACCCGAATAAATAATAAATAAATAGTAGATAGAAAAAAAAATAAAAAGGTTAAAATCTTTTTTATTTTTATTATGTATTAAAATTAAACTCTTTTTCAATCTGTTCTAGAATATTAGAAGCGTGTTTGTTTCTTATATGATCGCATTTCAGTTTCGCAGCCGGCGTTAAGGGCACCAGTATACAAACCAAACCATTCATACTCAGGGTTTTCTTATTTTTCCATAAAATACTTTTTTTTACTGACGTCTCGCTCATCGCTTTCATAACCAAAATACCTTTATTGCCATCACCGTCCGTAATATCTTTTATCCATGCATCGTCTTCTTTTTTCAAGTCTTCACCGTAACAAATATCAATCGTAAGTCCTGATACCGCATCAATTATCCCAGGAATATTGCCAACTATCCCAGCTACAGTAGCCGTGACTAATTTCGTTAAGGTATCCACCGCAATTTTAAACTCAGTATATTCGACTTTATGCGAAATTTGTTTTATTTTAGATAAGGACCATTTTTGCGATTCATTTTCGGTTTCAATCATTCCATCGTTATCCGAAATATGTTCTGGTATTTCAATATGTTCTCTCGCCCAGTTCATTAAATCAGGGACGGCTTGTTTAATATAACCTTCTTGCGAATGAATACAAATCTGGTTTCGGGCATGATAGACAATGCAGGCGCGAGAGAATTCTTTGGAGGCGTTTATTGCATCACCTTTATTTTTATACGGGCACGATTTATTAATAGTCTTGCTTCCACCAAACCAGTCTCTGAAAGCAGAAAAAGCATTTCCATCAAAAAATACGAGATAATAGTTGCTATTCATTATATATACATAATAGATAGATATATTTCTATTATGTATTATGTATCTTATTCATACGGGACTTATTCATACGGGACTTATTCATACATGCACATACTATATTCGGTCCGGCAATAACTTTTTGCTCCTCTTTTATAAGGAACCATTACTCGCTCCGGTTTATTCTTAGTATAATAAGAGGGACTAGCTTCGGTCTGATAGAGCCCGCTGTTGATCCCGACTGCTCCTATCGCCGAATTAAATACTGCCCCATTTCGATTTAAGGTATTATATTTTAAACGTGCGAGCCTCGACCCTGAAGATACCGCACCTTGTTGGGCAAATTGGCTATTATTTGGTTTATAAATAGTATTAAAACAATTATAATTATAACAATTATTTGCCTCACGCACTTGCGATCCGAGGGCTGAATCCGAGGGTTCGCTGGGTATGCCTTCCGGCAAAAAATAAGTTGCATTCGGATTTTTCGTTATACTTAATTTTTGATCATAGGTTAAACACCGCGAAGAGAGATAAGCTTTTGTATCATTATACATCTTTTCGGATATTTGCGTATTCGGTTTAATTGGATTGCATGATTTACATGTTGACAATTCTTGCACATCATCTTCTTTTAGGCTTACTGCACCACTACAGGTGCTACAATGAATAGCTGCATTTGCCACTGTTCCAATACCGCCAGGTCTGTCCATCGGCATACCTACGCTCATGCTGCTCATGCTATTGCCTCTTACATATTGTTTTCGCCAATGTCTAATTGGACGAGCGGCAAAACGAGGACCGTCTCCGTTATTATACGCATATACCGGTACTAAATTGTTCATACTAATTTTATTTACATTAGATCTATATTATTTTTTTATATTTTAAGTTAAAATGGCTTGATATTTAGACTTCAAGAAATACGGAGTAGACGCCATACCTAAATAGCGAGACGCCGCCGACCCAAAGGTATCTTTATATGAAGCCGCATTTTTATTGACGGTATTTAATTTCAAGCGCGCAATGCGATCACTACTATCAACCGCACCTTGTTGTGAATATTGCGTATTATTGGGTTTATAAATCGTCCGGCAAGACGCGGATACGGTATCCGGGCAACAATTCTGCGTTTGCCGAACTTGCGGACCCGTAGCCGAAACAGTCGGATGTAAAAGCTCACCAGCATTATCCAAGTAAGTAATTGAAGGCACCGGATTAGTGGTTAATTTTTGGTCATATAAAATGCAGCGGCTGCGCATATAACTTTTCCGGTCAGTATAATAGGTTTTACTTAAGATGGTAGTACCTGGACGTCTTATACAATTTGTTTTGGAAAAGCAGGTAGTATTGTCTTTTACAATATTTTCCTTTAATCCAGCTGCCGACACATCTGTTGCATTTAGTAAACAAGAAGTGTTCGCTGCTACATTCCCTAAATAGACTGAACCACCCGGTGTATCCATTGGCATACCAACACCCGCCCGACGATTGTTACTACCGCTGTTAGCATTAGGTATTAATTGTTTACGCCAGTGATTTATTGGCTGTGCCTTGAAGGCTGGTCCCGAAGCGTTTAAGTTTGGGCGTGAGTTTGATGGCGCAACACTATTGGTTGATGTTCCTTTCCAAGAGATATAGGGTGATACATTTAATAAAGCCATTTTCTTATTATATATAGAGATATTTTAGAAAATAAAAACTTGTATATAATATAATGATACTGATTAAATCTCTTATACTTATACTTCTTATGCTTATTCTAGCACAATTATATAAGTATTTTAATAATGATAATATAGATAAAGAAGGTTTTTCGGAAATGGATCAAACACCAACAGATATTCCAAAACCAGATATGGCAGATACAGATACGCCGCAAATAGGTATTCCCAAAACAGATATTCCAAAACCAGATATGGCAGATACAGATACGCCACAAATAGGTATTCCCAAAACAGATATTCCAAAACCAGTTACTCCACAGACAGTTATGACAACCATGCAAGAGAGGGCTGTAATGCAAGGTCCGATCACACAGACACCGACTGCCGCGTTGCAAGTATCCGGAGCCAAACAATCTGCGGATTTTAAAAAATCGGACGAACCCTCATCCCCCTTAGTGCCCATAAAAAAAACTGATAAAGTGACCGAAGCTATGGAAAATATGAAAAAAGATATAGAAACCAATCCACTTACCGAGGAAGTACGACTTAAATTCGCTGAACTTGAAAAGCTAGGTAAAGAAGCTGTTGCAATATTTAATAAATAAATATAATAAATATAATAAATATAATAAATATTTATTATTTAAATGCGCATATATATTAATAACGTAAATGTCAGATCCACCTCAATCTGCGACAAGTGCAACAGACCGAATATTAGGTCCGACTTATGATTATAGTGCACAAATTAGACCGCCAAGTGGACCCGGCGGTCTAGGAATGAGTGCAGACGGAACTTTTTCAGCATTAGAGTCAGACATTACCGGCTTAATGGATTACGTTAAAGTTTTATTAACGAGCGAAGGTGCTAGCAAAACTGGTAAACCTTTAGGAAACAAATTTTTTTTAGAGACGGCTATGAAATGTACTGATAAACGTACAAATGAACAAGTGACGCGATCGATTTATATTAATAATATTCCAGATGGAAATATTAAAATACCCGGCATGTCCAATGGAATGAGTATGAAATTTGATAATTTTAGAGGGTTAATACCCGGGGTCATGTCTAATTTATCGCAAATTGATCCACTAAAGATTTTACAATCTTTTACAACTGGGGATAATCCATATTGTCAAGCTATCACATTGGAGGTAGTGAATGTGAACAATGTTTCAACTCTAGGGTCTGGTTACGTCACGAATGCTGATATTAATGACATGCCGAACAATTGGTTTACCGACTCCGGTTTTACCAAACCAGATACAAGTGAAAAGCTTGATGCGTCGGCAAATAATACCACCCCTCCTCCTGCCGCAGGCGAACCAGGAACAAGTGGTTTTACCACCATGTCAGCAGCGTCTTCTCTCAATGGTTCCCGCATCGATTACGGTAGAATGCCGAACGATGTTTTAATTAAAATTTATTACGGGCTCCTGGGTTTACTCGGATTTTACTTCTTTCTTAAAATTACCTTAAGAAGACGATTGAAATGAAATGAAGTTGTAGAGAGATGATAAGTATATTTTAAAATATAATTATCATATATAAATGCAAAGTATACATATTTTTAAAAACACCGGCGACTATTTGCCCTTACTAACTGGTGCTATTTTAACCGATATGTTTGTTACTTATTTACTCATTATCGGTTTCATCAAATCAAAAACACTACAAACATGGTATAGGGAGTTAACCCTGAGCGCTGTTATCGCCGATGTGTTAATTTTCTTGCTCGGTATAACTTTAGCGCGTTATATTTACCCCTTTATTTTTAAAGAATATAGTTTACTTAAATTTATATTACTCGTTTTAGGGGTGCAAATCGCACATGATATCCTTTTTTATTTGTTTTGTACATCAGTGCCGCGTGGAAAGAGCCGTATCTTAGATATATTTAAAGATTACGGGAAAGAAATGGGCGTCCGGGCGATTGTGGCAGATAGTCTAATGATTATTTCAGTGGTCTTAATTGCGTCCTATTTGAAAGGGTTAAGTTTTAACACAAATATCATTTTGCTAATCTTGGCGGTTTATTTGGTGCCGTATTTTATTTATTCGATCTAAAATACTTGCTACATATGCTAATGCTTCTTGCTATGCTTGCGCCGGCGGTTTGTTTTTCGTCCTTTTCGTCGCCGACCGCCCTCTTGCGCCTCAGCCACTACTGCCGGGGGACCAGCCTGTTCGCCTTTTCCAAAAATCCCGGCTAATTTATTTCCCACTTCATTTGCCTTTTCACTTGCGCGTCCTTTCACAGATCCTGTAAATTTGGTTAAGCGTTCTTCTCCCTGCCCCATGGCGTCGTTAAATCCGCTTTTTAAACCCGCAATATTAGGTAACCCCCCTCGACATTCTACCGGACAACTCGCGCACTTATCATCTGATGTAGAAGGTCCGACTGTTGTAGTTGCCTCCTCTTTTTTAGAAAAGGGCCAAAAACCACCGCGTTGTTTCATGCCACCGCGTTGTTTGCGTGTATAGGTATTACGATGGTGGCGACTTTTTGAATGCCTGTGCGTGTGACGCGCACGGTAGTGATGTTTTTTCTCGGTATGCCTATGTCCATTCGTTTGCGTATTGCCCATTTTATATTATATGAATATTTAATATATATTTCACATAATATAAAATAATCGGTTCTAATGCATTGCGCCCTTTTTTTTCGGCGCTACACTACCATTGCCACGGCAACGCGCTAAAGCTGTTTTTACACTCGTTTGGTCAGGTCCACTAAAGGAAAATGTTTGCTGTGGCGTCAACTGGTTTGTCGTGCCCTTACCAGTTGCTTCAATACTGCGTAAATTAGTGTGTTCGGCACACGTGCGTGAACTGGAAGCGCCGTACCATTTCTTTTTTTGAGGCACGCCTAAACCCGGGTTACCAATGGCGTCCACATTTAGATTTACATCTTTGTTATAAGCCGCTCGCGACATGGCGAAAAAACTACCCTGCGTCATTTGTGGCGGTTTAAGTGGCATACCCATAACGGCACTGGATTGATTGTTTGGTTGATTTTGTTTCGTGGGAATGCTTGCAGGACCGACTGTTTTTGGAGCGATGAGAGACATTTCTATTATATAATATAAATATTATATAAAAAAATAATATTTACATAGTCAATATGCTTATAAAATATGAAATCCGAGAAACAGATGAACATGGTAAAGGCATTTTCGCTTTAGAAAATGTCAAAAAAGGGGAATGTGTTTGGGCATATGTATTGAATTGCAATGTCAAAGAATTCAATGAGCAGCAAAGCCAAACATATTTAAACAGTTTACCAAATCTAGAAGCCCAACAAAATTTTCTTAATTTATCTTTTGGAAAAGATGATGTGTTGTGTTTAATCCTTGATGACGGGCAATATATGAACCATGCGGAGGCATCCGATCCTCAATGTAATTGTAAAACCGATTTAAAAACGGGACATTGTTTTGCCACTAGAGAGATTAAAGCCGGTGAACAACTTTTTGAAGATTATGCGACCTTTTCACATCCTTCTTTTCTCTACCCTTTATTGGAAAAATACAATTGCGCACCGGATTATTATGAAATGCCAAAGGTAAAGGGCTCTGCCCTTTCAAACCCAAAGGGCGCTGCCCTTTCAAACCCAAAGGGCTCTGCCCTTTCAAACCCAAAGGGCTCTGCCCTTTCAAACCCGTACTAAACCCCCTGTTCGTCGTCGTTGGGGGGCGAAACCCCCTCCCTAGTTTCGCACACGGCGCAACGCCTGCGCCACCGTCGATGCACTTGCTCCGCCAAAGGTTGAATCGTTATAAGTCTTATTATTTGCTATCAGTTTTTTAAAGCGTACATAATCCGATCCATCATATACAAACTTAGGGTTTCCGCTGTAAAGTGCTTGACCTGTCGTAGTCCCACCTTGATGGGCATGGATTCGCGAAACCATACTATTGCCACTCAATTGGTTAGGGCTGCCTAAAAGAGGCGACGGCGCTGAATTTGTAGTGCCTGCCGTATCACCTGCGTTTAAGTAACGTCTAAAGGGCGTAATGTTAGTCGGATTGCCATTGGGATAGACCTTAAAGTTAAATACACGTCGCGCAGAAATCCGATTAAGTTCGCGCTGCCCGCCACCTTCCATACCTGAATTCCCAGAGCGTCCGCCGCCCGCCCCGCCGCCTAATAATTTTGGTTGAACCCCGGGAATACCCCCACCTAATACACTTGGAAATGAATCACCAGTAAATCCAGACATCTTATATACAATAGAAAATATTTTAATCAAAACATATAAAATTGAAATATTTAAATGTAAAAATGTAAGAATATATATTAAAATGTCAAAGGCAAAGGGTTCCACCCTTTCAAACCCGGAGGGCTCTGCCCTTTCAAACCCAAAGGGTTGCACCCTTTCAAACCCAGCTTCGCCTAGTTCGTCGTTGGGGGGCGAAACCCCCGCCATTATACTCGAAAATTGGTCGCTTACCCATAAAGGTGTTGTCAATGCCTGGGTTCGGGAATTAGTCCATCTTTCACCCCCTTATAAATCTATTCAGGACTGCTACGATTATAATACAAAACAAGGTAATGGGTTTAAGCTTTATGAATACAATGTGCCTTTAACCAATATCAAAATGCTGGGGTGTCATGAGATGGGCAACGGGTGGCACAAAATCATTGGTTGGCAAGGACTTTATAAAAATGCTTATTTGGTAAAGTTTACGCTTGCTACTCAAAATAAGATGCGATATCATGTACAAACCGATACAGAAATTATTAATATTGTTGAACATTTGCGGGTAAATTCACAAGCGCATAAAGCGACAGCACAAACAGCACAAGCGACAGCAGTACAACAAAGCACAGCACAAGCGACAGCAGTACAACAAAGCAGAGCAGTACAACATAATAAGCCAAAAAATCATAAATTCGTTAAATCGGAAGACTGTATTCTCTGCGAATGGTGCGGTTCGACCTTGGATGAAGTGCGGTCGGAGAAACGCAATAATATTTTACCGGGTTGCTCGGGAAACTTTATATAAAAATATATCTTTATTCTGTATATTTTATTTTTACATTTTAAGAGTTTTCCTTCCATATTTACAGTGTTGTTTTTGCGAAAAGCCTTTGGGATGTTTACAATTGATACTTTTTTTGTATTTCATACTCCATTTTCCACCCACCTTTTTTGTATTTGATCCTTTCCTTTTTGTCCTTCGTGTGCCTCGTGCCATTATGTTATAACGAGAGAAAATTATATTTTGTACACCTTTAGACATTGAAAACTCCCATTATTATCAAATAAAACTGATATAAATATTATTTGCTAATAATGTTAATAATGAATATTTCTCCTGTCCATTTATCGTCTCATATAACACCGCTGTTAGGAATTGCTGGTTATTTAGCATATCCTAAACAACTTCGCATAAACCCAACATTGTTATACATCTTATCTGTTACGCATAATGGTTTTTTAATTGCGTTTAGTGCTTGGACTTTCGCATCACTATCAAATATATTGTATAATGATGGGATAGTATTCCAATCTAATTATTATTTTCAAAATACTAATTTTGACGCCGTTATATATTGGTTTTACCTTTCAAAATATTATGAGTTCTTTGATACCTTCTTATTATACCTAAACGGTAAATCTCCAATATTTCTTCAAAAATACCACCATATAGGAGCGGTTATTTGTTGGCATTTAATGTATGTATATAAAGTTGAAGGTATTTGGATTGCTACGATCTTAAATTCGTTTGTTCATACAGTAATGTATTCGTATTACTTGGGTTGCTTATTGAAAATTAATCGTGTTAAGTTTATCAAGAAATATATAACCTCTTTACAATTATGTCAATTAATACCACAACCAGCATGTCTTTATCTATATAATACCGATGAACATTATAATCTATTATTGTTTTTCACTTTTTATTCAATTGGTTTAGTTATACTGTTTGGTAGATTTTATTATGTCAATTATATAGAAAAAAAGCGTAAGTTAATATGAGCGTTTTCATTTATTAAATGAAAGTTTATATCGGTCTTTCTCTGCTAATTTCGTTCTTTTCCCTAAAAAAAGAAAATATTTATTTGCCAAAGCATATTGTTGGGGTTTTTTAGCTCTCAATACTTTTAAACGCACATACATAATCATCCCGACTTGCCAGATACGTTTATGAGAGTATTTTTTGTTTTTGTATAATCTTTCTAATTTATCAATAGTGTTTTTAACATCTTCTACGGTGGTATATTTTATATGTATTGTATCTTTTGGATTTTTATCAATATAGACATCAAATGATTTGTTCGGATCTTCGGGATTAAATAAAAATTGTTTTTTTGTGTCGCGTTTCTTTGTCGATTGGCTTTTGTGTTTTTTCTTTAATATTTTTCTAGTTATATTTTTCATAAAATATAACTATATTTTATTCTCCAAAAGGGTGGAACCCTTTCAAACCCGATTCCGACCTTGGGCGGGCAGGGGGGGTGTGGGGGTCTCCCCCATTTAGGTCATAATCCTCGGCGCAATGTTCATCGAGATCAACTCCTGAAACATCAACTTGCAAGCATACGGCAGCTCAACATAATCAAAATCACTGCGGTTATCACAGGTTTTACAGTAGTGGATATGCATCTGATCGTTGTATGCCGCAATTAAACCGCACCGCTTGCACACATTCACCTTGAACGCATCCGACACATCATACAGCCGTTCCTTGGTGAAGCGAGCCGCTCCGTGTGAGCACATACAATCTCTCTCCATTTCCCCAAAGCGCAATCCCCCATCTTTGGATCGCCCCTCAGCCGGCTGTCTCGTCAAATTCACCATCGGTCCAATACTACGACTATGATGCTTATCGGAAACCATATGTTTCAACCGCTGGTAAAAGACCGGACCCACGAAAACGGACGTTTCAATCTGTTCACCCGTCAGACCACTATACAGCAATTCATTGCCATTTGATTCATAGCCTACCTTTTGCAACTCTTTACAAATATCTTTAATATCAAATTTGCCAAAACTAGTTCCGTCCCCAAACAAACCCAATTCTAGCAAAGTTTTGCCTAGCACCGTTTCTTTCAACTGCGCAATCGTCATTCGTGACGGAATAGCATGCGGATTAATAATGATATCGGGCTTTACACCACTCGGCAGGAAAGGCATATCGCACTCGGGAATAATGTTGCCGATCGTACCTTTTTGCCCATGCCGACTACTGAACTTATCACCAATAATCGGTTTGCGCACTGTACGCAAGCGGACTTTACAGAAGTTGTAGCCATCGCCGTTGCGTTCGATATAATTTTTATCGATATACGTTTCTTCATTAGTCCGGTAAATCCGGCTTTGATCTTCGTATTTCACGACCTTTGTATGATCATTCCGAGCCTCTTTAATCGGCAACACCTTTGCGATAATAATGTCCCGATTTTCGACCAGACTATTTTCCGGCATAACACCCGACGCATTCACCTTACTGTAATTCCCAAACTTCATGCCTTTGGTTTTACTAGCATCAGGATTGCAGCGGATTTCTTCATCGCCGTGGATTTTTTTATCTTCGTCTTTTTCGGTATGATAAATCGTCGCCTGAAATAAGCCGCGATCAATCGAGCCTTTATTAAAGAGGATACTATCTTCTTGATTATAGCCGGAATGGGTCATAATCGCTACAATCACTTGACACCCCGACGGAATTTTATTCAGTTCAATCATATTCATCACACGCGTTTCGACCAGCGGACGCATCGGATAAGTGAGCACATAAGCCGTCTTGTCCATCCGGTTATCATAATTAGTGACATACATCCCCATCGCTTGTTTCCCCATAGCGCATTGATATGTATTACGCGGCGATTGATTGTGCTCCGGGAAAGGAATACACGAGGCCAATATGCCGAAGATAGTACTCGGATGAATTTCGCAGTGCGTGAATTTGTGTATGAAATTGTCGATTTGCTCCAAATTAATTGGCTCCATGGCAATCATACTCATATTTTGCTCCGCAGCATCGACATACTCTAATACGCTCTCGGGTATGCGGCAGTCGGTGAATAAATCTTCCCACAACAACTCTTTTTTCTCGAGTTTTTTAATAATGTCGTTCGTGAGGATTAATTTATTGTTTTTGACGCGCAAAATCGGTCGCACCAGTCGTCCCGAATCATTGCATACCCGGATTTCTTTCCGTCGGATATCAAAGATGATTGAGGTATAAATATTAATAATACCTTTGTATTTTTTGATTTTTAAGGAATTATATAAATTCACCGGATCGGTGGAAATCCCTAGCCACGACCCATTTACAAACACCTTCACTTTATCAAACATCTCTTTTTCCGTCAACGAAATAATCGGCGTTACATAAGGCTCGACATAATCGTATAAGGAATTGCTATTACACGGTATAGTAACCCGCGCCATATAGCTAAGATTTTTGACCACACCAACGCTGCCCCCTTCCGGCGTTTCGGCTGGACACAGAAAGCCCCAGGACGTGCTGTGTAATTTACGCGGCGGAATGAGTTTGCCGTTTTTATCAATGGGTGTATTAATGCGGCGCAGATGGCTTAAACTCGAAATATAAGTTAAGCGGTTCAATACTTGCGCTACGCCAACTTTGTTACTATTGACTTGCTTGACGCCAAAATCACCGGTTGCCAAGGCTCGCTTGAGACCATTTTCAATGGTCGTGGGTTTAATAATTTTATAAATATTCGTCATATTGATAATCGAGTGATAGTCATCCGTCGAGCGCCACGAACCGGTATTGATTTCACGCACCGTCTGCTTTTGCATATCTTTGACCATCTTATTGAAGTAATTACGGAATAAATTATTCAACAACGTACCGGTCAAGTCCACGCGCTTATTGACAAAGGAATCACGATCGCTGACTTCCTCCCAACCCAAACTACATTTTAAAAGGCAGTTAGCCATATGCCCTAAGAAATATATTTTTTGCTCAGGCGTACGACAATGTGGGAACAAATCATTGCTCAAGACTTCTAGGGCAAAATTACGTTTCATCGTAGCGCCGAGGTCTTTGTCGATATTGGCGTGCGTCGTAAACATGACATTGGAAATAATCTGTTTAATCGCGCATTCTTGGGTTAAAGTTTTATTGGACTCCACGATCGACCCTTGTAAACTCCGCATTAAAACTTCGGTGCGTTCATGACTAATGTCCAAGACAATCCGTTTGCAAATATCTTCGTCGCTAATGACCCCGAGTGCCCGAAACACTACGAACAAGGGCAGTGGATTTTTTAAGCGGGGTATTTGTAGCCACATGCCATTGCCGAACCCGTTGTTTTTCGTGGCAATAGTCAAAGTCAGTTGCTTGGGCGAAATACATTTATAATCCGGCACGGATTTGATTTCCGCCAGCCAACTCCATTTGCTGTTGTTTTTCGATATGTTAAAACATTGCACGAGATTTTCGGCGGCACGCTCTTGTCCAATAACTGTTTTCTCTGAGCCATTGACAATAAAGTAGCCGCCCGAATCCATCCGGCATTCACCCGTGATATTATGCGGAATATGCTTGTATTGTTCTAATATACAAATACTGGATTTTAGCATAATCGGCATTTTACCAATATGGATGCTGGGTAAAATCTTGTTGAAAGTGTGGACCGATTCCAGCATAGCGCCGCTCCGCACAACAAACTTGATATTTAGATCAATTGTCATATCGCCGGCATATGTGAAATTTCGGTCGCGCGCTTCTTGAGGGAACATACTTTTTGTCGCCCCATTGATTTCGTGGATTTGCGCACGGTAGATATTGAAATTTTCGCAAGTGACGAACATTTCAAGGCGGTATTTTCCGGTTACCTTATCTAAATCTTGTTCTGAGCAAATATGGACCGGATTAAACATGGAAATCGTTCGCGGCACTTGGTATTGAATGAAATCATTATAAGACTCAATTTGATGTTCAACCAATCGCCGCAAATGGCGTCCGCGAAAACAAGAATCAATAATCGTATGCGGTTCTTCGATATATTTTTTGACATCTATTTCGTCAACTTCGATTTCTTCAACAATGGCTTTTGCCGTTTCTTTTACTTCATCAATAATTACACGAGTGATGGCTTCCATTTTGTTAAGTTCAGTTGTATGCTTATTCATACGTTGTAAATAGATTTCAATTTATTTTTAAATTGTTATAATATATAATGAATTTTACTGGCGGAGCCACAAAAAAAAGTAAAAATAAGACGAAAAAAGTAAAGCGCAAGAGTAGCAGTACAAAGCGAAGCTCGGCAAAAAGCAAGCGAAGTAGCAAAAGCAAGAAAAGCGCAAAGCGAAGCAGCAAAAGCAAGAAAAGCGCAAAGCGAAGCAGCAAGGCAAAGCGAAGCAGCAAGGCAAAGCGTAGCTCGTCTAAGAAAAGCAAGCGTAGCAGCAAGGCAAAGCGTAGCTCGTCTAAGAAAAGCAAGCGAAGCTCGTCCAAGAAAAGCAAGCGTAGCAGCAAGGCAAAGCGTAGCTCGTCCAAGAAAAGCAATAAAAGCTCATCCAAAAAAAGCAAGAAAAGCTCATCCAAAAAAAGCAAGAAAAGCTCATCCAAAAAAAGCAAGAAAAGCTCATCCAAGAAAAGCAGCAAGGCAAAGCGTAGCTCGTCTAAGAAAAGCAAAAAAAGCTCATCCAAAAAAAGCAAGCGTAGCAGCAAGGCAAAGCGAAGCACAAAGCGAAGCAGCAAGGCAAAGCGAAGCAGCAAGGCAAAGCGAAGCAGCAAGGCAAAGCGAAGCAGCAAGGCAAAGCGAAGCACAAAGCGCAGCAGCAGCAAGCGCAGTAGAAATAAAGCCAAGAAAAATAAGAACCGCAATAGACGTCTCATTCCGAATGAAATGAAAGAACAATTAGATAGATTAAAAAGTATGGAACGTTCATTACGAAATAAACGTATTATCGAACACCAATTGCGAAAAGAAATGAAACAAGACCGTATTAAAAAACCGAAAACTACGTATTTATCGCCTTTAGTTCTCTCGCCTTTGTCCCTTTCATCTAAGAAGAAATCATTTATGCCAGTGTCCGAGCCTTTCCTTTCTTCTAAGAAATCATCGTCGCCTTTTTTACTTTCAGCTGATAAATCTTCGACAAGTACAAAATCGCTAAGTTCAATAAAGTCAAGTGCAATAAAGCCAAGTGCAATAAAGCCAATTGCAAAAACGTTAAGTGCAATTACCTTGTCAATCAAAGAACCATCTGTTAATAATGAACCCGCTTTAACGGAGCAAGATATTATAAATATTGTGCCGGAAGATAACCCGTATGAATCTTCGCCACCCCCATATGAAGCTATAGAACCATCATATGAATCTTTACCCGCTTATCCCGAACAACCGCCAACTGATATTAGTTTCGAAAATGGTGATGATTTAAGTTACCGCGATTAGTACTATATATTGCTTATGTGCTAACCCGTTGCTTATGTGCTTACGCTTACCCGTTGCTTACGCTTATATATTGCTAACGCTTACATATTCTTATCAATAAAAACCGTCTTAGCGATTTTCTTGATAATTTTACTCTCATTCTCGGGTATAGTGCCACCAAACCCACCCATCGCCTGCCTCGTTAAGCTGAGGTAGGTCTCGTTCAAACGATGCATGTTATTTTTACAATTCGGATACATTTCCCGCCAGATGGGTAACAAGCGAATATTCTTAGCCGTAATGCGTTGGACCAGCATCCGCACTTGATCATGATCGCTCGTTTCTTTACTCCAGACATCATCCGCGTGGACATACATCGTTTCGCGCTTGGTATCGCTACAATGGATCGGACGTTTATACACATCCAACTCATTGAGTTTTTTAATTATAATATCGGAGATACCATCCACGTAACCAAGGTGTCCGACCTTTTCAAGATCCGAGATTTGCAGTTGGAACGAATCAGCGAAATCTTGAATGTTCATCGCATCTTTACAATGCTCATTCAAGAAGATTTGCATATTGAAGGTTTTGTTATGGCTGTTTTTATGTATCGTCGTATTGCTATTGCTATTTTTACAGACTTCTAACATCTGTTTCTGTAAATCCGTATTGCTTTTCATCATTTCAAGAATTAAATTTTTAAAATCTTTGTTATCATTGATTAATTCTTTATTTTCGTCAATGAGGGTTTTGATTAATCCTTGGTCTTCGATTATCGGTGGTTCATTTACAACGCAAGTTTTTTTGTGTTTC
>Ga0209296_1000182_pt1 | contig 55639 bp, 15 predicted proteins | sample S_130206_EF_Meta_FD_187319 | JGI IMG/M metagenome (GOLD analysis project Ga0209296, IMG submission 187319) | Freshwater microbial communities from Lake Simoncouche, Canada to study carbon cycling - S_130206_EF_MetaG (SPAdes) (version 2) | ecosystem: Environmental > Aquatic > Freshwater > Lake ...
CCCCTCGCCAATCACAGCAATCCGACCAGCAAACTGCCCACTCAATACCTGCTTAGCCACCACCCAGTGCGGCTGCAACAGCCCTGCATGAACTGAGGCAACACCCGTCGCAGCATCCGATGCAGCAACTACCACTCGACCGCTCGACGCGATCGGATCGGTATCCACCCAGCAGCGCAGCCGCTCAAAGGGATAGCCAGGTAAAGAAACCGGCGCGACTCTCTGGCCCGCGCGCAACCCAGCCCAATCGACACCAAAACCACGGCACCATAAACGCGCAAGACGACCAAGATCCTGCGTCTGCATCAGCATCTCGACGAATAACTCACCAGCTTGTCCACCAATCAAGTCTTGCAGATCACCCTCAACGACCGATCCTATGATCAAGCCTGGCAAAGAAGACTGACCCGCGGCAAAGGCCGCAAGCGTGCTTGCGACATCCGTCAAACTTTCAGCCATTACGACGAGTCGTTTTTCGTGTTCTTGGCGGCCATCTTGCAGCGTTGCTGCGACAGTAAACGGATCCAGCTCATGTGCTGATTGCATAAGATACTTAGCCATGCGATCCGCATGAACTATGAGCGCAGCATCGGTTCTAGCAGACAGCGGGAAAATTCCAATTGCCCCAGAGGGGGAGCGATCTGAAGGTTCTCCTGCCTCCTGAACAATCATGTGGCAGTTCGTACCCGCAAACCCCAATGAATTCACAGCAGCACGGCGAATACGTCTGTGACCCTGAGACCACGACACCGCTTGACGCGCCAATGTGAAAGGTGTGTCTTCGAAATGAATATGAGGATTTGAAAATTCAGCGTGCAGTGTTTGTGGAATTTTTTCGTGCGCAAGAGATAGCAAAACCTTAATCAGTCCTGCGATACCTGCAGCAGCTGAGGCATGTCCGATATTAGATTTCACTGAACCAAGAACAATAGAGCCTTGTCCCTGAGCCATCTCAAGAGTGCTATAGGCATCTGACAAAGCCGCGACCTCGATCGGATCACCCAAGGGTGTCCCTGTACCGTGCGCCTCAATGTAATCAATACTTGCCGCGTCAACCTCAGCATCCTTCAATGCTGCCATGGCTAATTTACGCTGGGACTCACGACTTGGAGCAGTAATTCCATTCGTTGCCCCGTCCTGATTTACAGCTGAACCTCGAATCACGCCCCATACTTTGTCACCATCACGCAGCGCGTCAGACAAACGCTTCAGCACGACTACGCCAGCACCCTCTGCAACCGTAATACCATCCGCATCCGCCCCAAAGGAACGGCAACGGCTTGATGCCGAAAGCATCCCTGCACGGCTCATCATCCTGAAAGGTTTGTCTGTCAGAAATAAAGAAACACCACCAGCCAGCATCAAATCTGCCTCGGAGCCGCGCAACATCCGACAGGCCTGATGAACAGCAACGAGCGAGGATGAACACGCCGTATCAACACTGATGGCGGGTCCTTTGAGATCCAACAAGTACGCAATACGAGAAGCCAGTATCGAGGAGGCATTGCCCAGTAAAAATTGCGCAGCATTGTTTTCAAAGGCAAGTTCAGAAGCTAGATCACCATACTCACTCGGTTGAACGCCGGCAATCACACCGCAAAGACTTCCCCTCAGGTCTGAAGGTTTAATACCCGCATTTTCAATCGCTCTCCAGCACTGCTCGAGAAATAATCTCTGCTGAGGATCCATTGCCTGGGCCTCGCGAGGTGAGATACCAAAAAACAATGGGTCAAAAAACTCGATTCCGTCCAGAAAACCACCCGCTCGTTCAGTCGCATGACCAACCAGTCCAAGACGCGACGCGGACAAGGGTCCAACAGAATCCACACCTGCTTGTAAATTCGACCAGAATGCTTCTATATCGTCTGCACCTGGTAGGCGAGCGGCAAGTCCAATTACGGCGATATCCTGCTCACGAACGCTCTCTTGTGGCTCTGTACGGTCAAGCAAAACGGAGGGCTGCCCGACAATTTTTAGCGTCGATCGCTTGACAGGTTGAAAGGAAGAGGACTCGAGTGCAGGTGAAAGTGTTTTTAAATGGCCAGCGAGCAAGTGAATGCTTGGGTAGTCAAACAAATCTGTCATTCGGACATTGACATTGAGCGTGCGATTTAATGCTTCAACGAGTTGGAGACCAATGAGTGAGTTCACACCAAGGCTTGCAAACCTTGCATCGCGTGCTATCGATGTGCCCTTTAAACCAAGCAAATTTTCTACTGCGACGGCGATGCGATCGTCAATCGTGCCTGCGCTATTCAAGGTCAGCACCACAGGTTTACGAACTGCTGGGCCACCAAACGGGGGAGCCAGCTTCAAACAATTACAATTACGCGACTCCAACTCTGTAAAATTCAACGCACTCTTGCGAATATGTAAGAGTACATAACGAAGCAGTCCTGCTTCTAGGGCCTGGCCAAAATTAGTCCAGCCGCGATGTTCAGCAGCGCGTGCAGCCATGAGTGGTGCCTGACGGGCGAGCGCATCAAGATTTTTATCCAGGTCAGGATCAAACAAAAAGTTCGCAACACCACCACTTGCATCGTCAGCATGCAGGATTAAAAGACCGTGTCTGGCGAGTACGGCGGCGAATTGGTCAGCGGTCGGCGTAAACTGACCGATGTCAGGCATGGATACATCGCCGATAGTCTGTGCAACGCAGTCAATCAGCAATAGATCGCCATTTTCATCAAGATTTTGGGCTATGTTTGAAAAAAGACCTTCCTTGTTTTCGATATGGAAAGTCACTTCAAATCCAATCATCAGATCGTACGGTCCGCCCATATCGTCCGTTGCTGAATCGCTGTTCAATACTTCAACACGTTCATTAAAATTTTCAAGTAATACACGCTCTGCTGCAAGTTTTGCCTGTGCTGCGGCGATGGTAAAACCACGTCCGTACAGGGAGGGGTTCAATCGCGCGAGTGCGATCAAGTCTGTCGCAAAACCACATCCGATGTCCATCACACGTCGCACGCGTGAAAGATCAACCCGATCAAACAGTCTGGCCTTCATTTGGCGCTGGGACTGAAGAAACAACTGAAAATGCTCAGGGTTAAGTTCAGGTTGAAAAAGTGTTTTGACCCATGAAAAACCAGCAACTTTCTTAGGGAATGGAGCGAAAAGCAGGTTCATTTCCTCGCGTCCCGCGAGCTGCTCAACACTGTTTGCGAGAGCATCATAATAAGCACTGACTGCTGTTGGAGAGCGAGGAACTTGTTCAGCCTGTGCCTGGACGGATGAATATTCAATCCAGTGTCTTTTTCGAAAAAATGCAGTCCCAGGCAGAGGAATACGGCCAAAGGCATGCGCAGGACGAAATAAGGACCAATTGATTGAATCGCCAGAGAGCCATTGCTTGATTTCATGCGGAAATTCAACATCAGAAGCCGTTTGCTGACCGGTCGTGAGAAACGCTGATAATTGCTGCGTAAACTCTTTAACTGATGAAGAGGCAAAGACGACACGCGTTGTACATGCTGATCTTCCACTTTGTAATGTCAAAGCTATATCAGCAAGATTAATTTCTTGAATGGCAAGGTTGCGCCACTGCGCACGCGACAGGAAATCCGCAAGCATATGAAGCGTTGCATGCAAACGTTCCTCAGACCTTGCTGATATGGGCAGATAAAGAAGCTGATCCTCTGGACGATGCGCACTGTCTTGGACAGGCGACTCAATGACCATGTGAACATTGGTTCCACCGTAGCCAAAATTATGTACGCTTGCCCGACGAACGGCCTTGCCTGTCACGGGCCAGTGACGCGCTTGCGTGACAACCTCACATGGAATGGCATAGCGTGAACTATCCCAATTCAATTCAGAATGGCCAAGCGTGGGCAAGAGAATACCTTGACGCGCTTGCATCATCGCCTTGATCAAGGATGCTACGCCAGATACTGACTCCAGATGACCGAAGTTACCCTTTAGACTACCAATCGGCATCACACGACCGCGTTCAGCAAACACCTGTCTGTATGCCTCTAGCTCTGCACTATCGACAAACGTGTTCGCAGCACCTTGCGCTTCTACAAAATCAATATCATCTGGTCCAACTTGCGCCCGCAGCAAGGCCTCAGAAATTGCTTGTGCCTGTCCCCGTGGACTGGGAGCCGTCAGAAACATTGACTCGCCATTATGATTAGTTGACGTCCCAGTGAGCACGCCATAGACAAAATCACCATCCGCCTGAGCATCTTCAAGCGACTTAAGAACAACTAATGCAGCGCCATCAGCAAACAAATGTCCATCGGCTGACTTATCAAACGGTCGAACAATCTTATCTGCAGTCAGGAGACCCATTCTGCGATTGACAACAACCGACTCAGGCGATAGAACGATATTGACTCCTCCTGCAATGGCATGTGTGCACTCACCAGAAAGCAACGCACGAACAGCCTGATGGATAGCCACTCCCGATCCTGAGCATCCTGTATCAATGGCGAGGCTCGGTCCCGTCCAGCCAAACTGATATGAAAGACGATTGACTAGCATGGCATGGCTATTACCCGTATTAGCGGTACCATCCATCGCTTGGGTTAATAAGCGAACCTGATACTCCTGGCGTTGAACACCAACAAAAGCACCAACTTTCTTACCCCTTAGATCTTCGAAGGGAATACCTGCATCTTCAAGAGCCGCCCAAGCGACTTCCAACACCATGCGGTGCTGCGGATCCATTGTTTGCGCTTCCTGTTCGGACAGACCAAATAAGTCGGCATCAAATCCGGCTACGTCTGAAATAAATCCGCCAAAATGGCAATCAGTCAAATTGCCAGGCGCATCCAGGACGCCGTCAATTGCATTCCAGTCCCAGCGATCAGCAGGTACGCGAGAAATCATCTGCTTACCCGCAAGCAAGGCATCCCAAAACTGCACAACACCTTCAACACCGGCGAATCGACATCCGATGCCGATGACTGCAATCTGTTTTGACGCGGATTGCGAGCGACTTTCAGCCTGGGTGAAGGATGGTTGAGTTGAATCAGCAGTTTGTTCAGTCTGACGCGGCTGACTGACACGTTGGAATAGTTTGGCGCGTTGCAATAGATCAAATGCACCAAGACGCGACGGTTCTTCAATCCGTTTTTCAGAAACGTCCGTATCTTTGGAAAAATCTACTGCTGCAACAGGTACAACAATCGCCTTCATTTCTAACACGGGCAACTGTGTCATAAGATGCGCAGCAAGTTCATTGAGCGTTGGGTAGTCAAGAAAAGTTGCAGGAGCGAGGCCCTTAAAATTTAATTGATCTTTCAACGCAGAGGCATAACGTGTCAGGGAAATCGAATCAAATCCATAGGCACTCAGAGACCGGCTTGGATCCAAGCGACCTTTTGGAAGCTTTAGAATTTTTTCTGCGACAGCAGCAATGCGATCAGTCAGCACAGAGAGTTCCATATTTTTTATACTCTCATTGGTTGATGGCATAACGGCTAAATCTGAAGGATCAATTGAAATTAAGCCGAGCGCGTGCGTCGCACGATCAAGTTCGCCCCACAAGGGCACACCAATAACGGCGGATGCACATGCGCAAATGGACATCGCGTCCATGGCTATCGTCGTTGGCATGGGTTGCATCCCTAGTTGCAACAGTTCGGCGATGACCTCATCAGGTGGTGTCATCGAACCACTTAACCACAACGGCCATGCAATCGACCGTGTGACACCGCAGCGTTGCTGTTTATTCTTTAGTTTTTCACGAGCAACTGCGAAATGATCAAGCCATGCATTCGCTGCAGCGTAAGCGCCCTGTCCCACCTGACCAATAACCGCAGCGAGGGAACTAAACAGGATAAATAACCGCAAAGACTTAGATTCAGAAAGCACCTGATCTAAATAAATGGCCCCTTGGACTTTTGGTGCAAGAACCTTGTTAAATTGATCGTTATCCAAATTACTGAGCCAGGCATCATGCAATACACCTGCGGCGTGCATAACAACTGTGATCTGACCTATCATTTTTTGCACATCACTGATCAGACGTTCGCATTGATGCAGATCAGATACGTCAGCTTGGAAATAATGAACCCGACCGTCAAAATGATCCATCCATAATTGTGTATGAACATTTATTTCTGAACGGCCCACTAACGCAATGCGACAATCGGGTTGCTTCATCATCTGCTCTGTCAACGCACGACCTATACCGCCAAGCCCTCCGGTCACTAAGATCACGTCTTGCGCAAGCCAATCGCTTGGTTCAGCAGGCATCTTGGAAGATTGAAGTTTCCATGTGCGGGTACGACGGAGATTTCCCGTCCACAAAACGGCTGTGTCAGTGCCTGCTAATATGCGCGTCTCTACATCGATTACCTGCTTAGCATCTGCGTGATCTAGCGTAACTGAACGCATCGCAAAGTCTGAATATTCAAGGACAGCGTTTTTCAACAACGCATCGATTGAAGCGGCCATACAATCTAGTGGCTCATCCATCAGCCTGAGATGCAGAACGGGCTGTTTAATACGTCGGCTACGCAATAAATCCAGCACTTCAAACAAATCAACGAGCTGGACAGCTCCGCCTGCCAAAGATCGATGTACCGTAATAAGAGTCCAATTTGCAGAGGCGTTAATCGTGGTAGAGGGGTTGGATATCCACTCAGGGTGATAAATGCCTAACTGCGCTGTAGCTGGCATAGCAGCCAACATATTATTCTGGTAACTCATAACAAACCTCCAACAGGCACAACCTTGATCATGCCCAAGACGCGATCGCGCTGTGCTTGACCGATCTGCCTCTCCCGCTCTAGCGCCACAACAGCATCGGCACCCAGTGCGCAAAGCATGTCATCAGCGATCCAGGATTGATCTGCATCATCAACGTTGACGAACAACTTGCTCTTTACATGCTCTAAATATGCTCGTGCGCCTTCCCAGGCGTTCGGTCCGCACAATCTGTAAATCGCTGGAATGGGCGGACTGTTAATCAATTCCCAATAAAGCTTCCAATTGGAGGCAGGATCAGGAAAGGCACCAATCTGTTCCGCTAGCCAGATGTTGTCGACTGCCGTATCAATCGGTAAAACATAAGATGCAGACGCATCTGTTGAACGGGGATGTATGCGCTGATTCTGCATTACGCTTTGCTGCATAACAGTGCTGTCCGGTAGGGCAACCTTGTTTGATAAGACTTGCGCAAACCATCTTGCGCCCAACTCCATTGTTGAAAAACAACCAAGAGTCGTTGGATACATGCCAATCACAGCCAGTGATTTGTGTGACGGATGAAAATGATTTTTGTACAGGTCTGCAGGCGAACAACCCAAGAACGGAATATGTGGCAATTTATAACCAGTACAGAAAATAATGACATCAAAATCTTGCTGTCGACCATCAATAAATACGGCGCCATTCCTTTCAAAGGAAGCAACCTGAGGGACCACCTGTACTTTTTGCGCACAGACAAGATCAATCAGTCTGTCATTGACGTTAATCAGGCCCTTAACCTGCACATCAGGCATCAGTCCGCTTCGCTCGAATGCAGCCATGTAGTCAGGCATCGCATCGCGCCAGCCTTTGACCTGTTCCTGAACGCTTTGCTGCTGCCTTTGCATTTGACGTAAAGGCGTCACAGAGCAATCATTTGGCACAAAACCAATCATTCTAGGAATCGACCACTTATTTGTTCGGACAGATATCGCAACAGATCGTGCAACATCGGCGACCTCGGCAGCGATATCCATACCGCTCACGCCATTACCGACCACCAACACTCTCATTCCTGAAAAAGGAGACGCATCGAAATAATCAGTCGAGTGCAATACCGTACCTTTAAATTTCCCATAGAAAGAAGGGTCAGGCTTTGCAGCATTCCAGAACAATCCAGGACAAATTGCCACCGCATCAAAATGCTCTTCCGTGTGACCAGAAGGTCCAGAGGACTGAACACGCCACCCCTCGTCATCCTTTTGCAACTCGGTGAATGCGGTTGACAACCTCAGGCATTTTTCAAGATTGAAATTCTCTACGTAATCCTTGAAGTATGTCCCCAGCTCCGCCGCACCCGGAAAAACCGACATGGAATCTGCTGCAGGAAAATCCGAAAACAACGCCGTATATTTTGAAGACTGCAGTCGTGTGCTGCCATACGTACCATACGGTTTATGGCTTCGCTGAGCCCAGATCCCACCTATACGGTCAGTCTTTTCAAACACAACAGGCTCGTGCCCAGCCTCTAACATGGTTTTTGCAGTCACCAAGCCTGCAGGACCTCCCCCCATAATTGCAACGCGTGCGCCTTTACTTTTGAGTGGAAATTTAAGAACTGAGGCAGATTTACCTGAAAAAGCCTGACTACCCTCATTCTCAGTTAACTGCGTCGTTTGAGTCACCTGCGTAACCTGGATAGGACTGATCTGAACAGAGGATACGGATAACTGCTGGCGAACAACTGGCTGATCCAGTTCAGCAATCCAGTATCTTTCACGTCTAAAAACGTACTGGGGCAAGCTCGCACGCAAAGGAAACTCACCCTTCCATAGGGCTTTGAAATCAATTGACTTACCCAGAAGATAATCTCTGCCAGCTGCGGCCCATTCACCGCTGCCATTGACCTCATGCGTCATACCATGCGTAACAAAATCATCAAGCGACTGAACAAGACCGGGTATGTCTTTCACCATTACGGCGAATCGTTCACTCAGTTGGGCGCGCCCTGTCTGCAGCGTATAAGCCAGAGACGCAGCAGTCAATTTGCTAGCACTCTGGACGCCTACAGCCGCAAAAATGTCGTTCAAACTACTTTGTGGATCAATAAGAAGGTTTAGATCCAAGGATTTTTCTATTGCACTAGAAAATCGAAGTGCCATTGAACCATCGATGCCGCAATCAACAAGCGGCAGAGTCTTGTCGATTTGTTCCGCTGATACGCCAAGCAAATCTGAAACGATATCCAGAATTTTTTCTTGCATATCATCGGTGCACTGTTTCAAATATGTTGCTAACACAGTGGCTTGCACTTTTAGCTGCTCAACGTCATCGGCGGAAAGCACCATCAGGTACTGATCCAACAGCTTTGTTTCAGCTAAACGTTGAGGGGGTTGCTCAACCACAATATGCACATTCGTCCCCCCTGCACCGAATGAGCTAACACCCGCGAACAAATGACCGCTAGAGACCCAGGGTCGACTCTTCAACTGCAGTTTCAAACGACTGTTTTCTAATGCAAGTGCAGAATTGGGTCTATCAGCATGCAGCGTTGGTACCAGTGTCCGATGGCGCAGCATCAACAAAACTTTAATTAATGCGGCCACTCCAGCGGCAGATTCCAAATGACCAATATTTGATTTGACAGAGCCCAGCGCGCAATCCTGAATGAGCTTACCGGACATCCCCAGTGCGTGATTTAACGCGACAAACTCTATCGGATCGCCAAGCGCCGTGCCTGTGCCATGTGCCTCGATATAGGAAAGCTCTAAAGGACTCACTCCGGCACGCAATAAGGCTCGATTGATCGCTTGTGTTTGAGCCTCAGGATTGGGAACGGTATAACCACTCGTCTTTCCACCGGAGGTTACAGCGGAGCCGCGGATCACACCATAAATGTCATCACCATCTTCGAGTGCTTTACTCAAGGGCTTTAGCAGAACAGCCCCTACACCTTCGCCATCAACGAAACCATCAGCATTTATCCCAAAACTCTTGCAATCCGGGCCATCAGACAGCATCCCAAGGCCACAGAGACGAGAATAGTGAATAGGTCCAGCAATGATATTGACACCACCGGCAATCGCTGTGTCACACTCACCATGACGAACAGCCTCACAGGCAAGGTGGATGGCGCTCGAGGAAGATGAACATGCGGTATCGACAGCAATACTCGGGCCACGCAAATCAAGCACATAACTTACCCGGTTTGCTATTGACCAGTAAGCCGAATGGGCGTCGCCACTATGACCAGAGTGGGCGGCATACCCACTTAACCACTCATAGTCGGGATTCATCGCGCCTACATACACACCAACAGCACCTCCTTTGAGGGATGGTGGCGGATAACCAGCATCTTCCAGAACGTGCCAGGCGGTTTGCAGGAACAATCTCTCCTGAGGATCCATCGTTTCGGCTTCAGCCGGCGAAATTCCAAAAAAGATGGGATCGAATTCATCGAAACCATTAATAAACCCACCCCAGCAACTGTAGTGCCTCGAGCCACTTGATCGCGTGCCTTTTTCAACTTCACTCCATCCCCAGCGCTCAGCGGATGCCTCGGTGATGGCGCTTCGTCCCGCGTTTAACAATGACCAAAACGCATTCGTATCATCTGCGCCCGGGAATCTGCAGGCAATACCAATCACTGCGACCGCATCCTCTGTCGCAGGACCTATCAAGCCAGCTGCAACAGGTTCTATTCTGGTAGATACACCTTCGTCTGCGCGTTGAACGACAGCAACATTATTCACCTTGGAAGATGTTCGGCTCGCAGCCAACACTAACGCAGGTTGTGCGATCCGAGTTTGAGACGCGGCATGGCGTTGAGCCTGATATCCAGCAATCTGAGCCGACAGCCTAGAGGCGAGCGCGCGCATTGTTCTAGCTTCGTAAAGTATGGTGGCAGGGATGCTTCCAAGCTTTGCTTCAAACGCACGCGTCAAGTCCATCACAAGCAAAGAGTCGACACCAAACATTTCAAAGGTCAAATCGGAGTCGAGTTCCTCATTCTGCATCCTAAGAACAGATGAAAATACTTCTCGCACAAATTCCAGTGCGTATTCGTCTTGATTGTGTAATAACGAAGGTTCAACTTTAGGTATTTCTGTTTGACTCAAAGCCGTGTAGACAGGCAGTCTGATCCAACCGTCACTTACTGCGGCAACAATGACCTGCGGCTTCGCGTGACCCTCGATTTCTAACGGACCAAACTCTTTGACCTCTGAAAACCCCTCTGCAAACAAGCGATCGCTCCAACCCCGTCCTGACAGTAATGGGGAATGTGGCAGACGACCGTCTTCACCTTGATGCGACCACCATTCGGGCGTGAGCCCAAAAGTCAACGTTATAAAGTCACGTGCTTGTGCGACTTCATTGATTAACAACAAACCTCCTTCTTTTAGAAGGCTCTTTGCATGACCAAGTGCCACCCCAAGGTGTTTGACAACATGCAGTACGTTTGAAGCAATGACAAGATCATAAGAGCCCGTCTCAATGCCTTGATCTACAGGATGATGAGCGATGTCTAGGCAATCAAAACGCATAAACGGATGCATCTGAGCAAACTCGGACTCACCACGCGTGACAAAACTCCTGGAGACATCCGTAAATGTATAAGTGATATCCAAGGGCGATCGACCAAGCGCAGCCAGAATCTGACGCGTTGCTGCACCCGTACCACTTCCTACCTCAAGAATACGAACAGTTCCGCTCAAACCCTGTTTGCGGCGTTGCTCGAGGTAATCCCCAACCAACGAACCCAGCATACGATCACAAGCGGCCATGATTTCATTTTTGGCATACACGTTCTTAACAAGATCGCGTGATCCTTGCGGAAAAAGAACTTGCGCAGCATCGCGGCGTCCTGTCAGCACGCCGAGCAGGTCATTCAGGCAGGCGTCAAGTAACGGGAAATATGGCGATTGCGTTAGTGTTGTGGTGGGAATCGGCATTTCCGCCAGTTTGAACACACGAACAGCATCACCGGTCATTGATATGTATTGATCTCGCTCGAGCATATCAAGCAAGCTTGCAAACAATAGATGATTTTTTTCGGAAATAGCCAGTGCTTCACGCAAAGCTGTTGCACCGATAACATTTCCCACCGCTGGCAATGCAAATGCCAATAAATGAGCAACGCGCGATCGGGCGTAGCTATCCAGATAATCAAAAAAATCCTGATCAAACTCTGAGACTGAGGTCAGGTCTGGATACTTGGCATTTGGCACAATCGCAGGCACAGCCACGGGCACCTTACGCATCACAAAAAATTCATCAGCCATGTCTGCACGCTTACGCGCTGACAGTCTCATCGGCATGGCCTGAGCGATTCCAGAGCCATGAATTTGCTCGAAAGACTGCATGCCAGACGCTGAAGAAATCGATAATATGCCCTGTGCATGCATTCTCGCGCGTGTTGCATCATCCGCAACTACCCCAACCTCCCCCCAATAACCCCAGTTCAGCGTCAGTACGGGGTAAGGCAAATGATGGCGTAACTGTGCTGTATAAGCATCAATAAAGAGACTTGCAGCAGAGTAGTTGGATTGACCGGGATTACCAGCAAATGAAATCGCAGAAGAAAATACACAAAAGAAATCGAGTGGTTCATTACGCAGACATTGTGCGAGCGCAGCAATTCCCTCTGTTTTAGGCAGTAAGGCTGCGAGCAAATCTGCTGATTCCATTTTAGAAATCAACCCGTCACGCAGCACAAGTGCGGAATGGATCACGCCATGAATAGAACCGAATTGCGCTCGGCAAGCCGACATCGCAGCCGTTAACTGAGAAGCATCGGTGACATCAGCGCTAATGTATAAAACCTGAGCGCCGTTTTCACGGACACGCTGCATCGCAGCACGCACCCTGTCGTCTTCTGGGCGACGACCAACCCAAACAATATTCGCGCGATAGGATTTTGCCAGATAGAGAGAAAGTTCTATGCCGATACCGCCTGCACCGCCAACGATGAGATATACACCCTTTTCTTTGAACCGACTTGCCTGATCGCCAAATTCAACACAAGAAAGTGTCCGCACGTATCTTGCACCCGCACGTAGCAGTACATCTTGGGCTTGACGATGCTCAGGTTCGTCGAGCACACCTTTCGCAACGATGGTTGCATTATCGTTGCGATCAATATCAATACCCGAAATGCTCAATGACAAAATTTCGCGACCTGCTGCCTTAACAAATCCAAGAATCATTGATCCCAAGGGTTGAGCAGACTGACTCGATGAAAATGCATGTGCCCGATGCGTCAACACTTTCAGTTTTATCGAATGAACGCCGATTTTTTTGATGATCTCAAATAGCGGCATCAGCACCGAACGCTGATAATCCTTGATCACCTCAGGAGATGGCAGCGTGTCATCTACAAGATAGTCAAGGGAATTCAAATATAAAAGTTGATCAAAGTGCTCAGGATTAAAGTCCTCGTCGAGCATGACTGCCTGAGGGTAGTGGTCCCTCAACGCATCGATTAAAGCTGGAGCACGTAGGCCACCAAAAATGCCAACCCGTTGAGCTGAATCACTTACCCCAGTTGAAGCAATTGATTGCACCTCCCAGCGCGGGGCGTACATATCGATCGCGTCTTGAGCTGTCGAGTGCGCCTGGGATTGATCTATATCAGTTGCGCCGGCGGGGACGTCAATGAAAGCAAGCCCTGTGGCGCGCAACACCACAGATCCATTCTGATCCGTCATATCAACCGAGAAAAGATCTTCTCCGTCTAAATACGCTACGACATAAGCTTGTCGAGTAGGAACCCCGAACACCTCTATTCTTTCAACCGAGACAGGCATGACTGCCTGTCGCTCGACCATGCGTGCATCGGGTAGCCGGCCGCCAATCGTTTGAAACATTGCATCAAGTAGGCCCGTATCAAAGCCACTGAGGGACGAGTCAACGTGCGCCTGAATATGCGATAGCGTGACATCCGCGTAGCCTGACACTTTGTCTATTCTTTTAAAACGAGGTCCAAATGAAAGACCAGACTGTTCAAATCGACCATAAAGCGTTTCACAGTCAATCGTGTATATCTCGTCACTTTCACTCAAGCGCTTCACGTCACGTATCGGAGCGGCGTGATCGGGTCCCTGCGAGATCCGACATTGCATATGCACGCCAGCATGCGTCGAAATGGTCAACAAACCACCCTCTTTAAGCGTAGTCAGAATTTCAACCACGCCCTCGCCAGACAGCGTGCGGCTCCAGCGGATATTTTCAATGACTACCCTTGAAGTCAACCAGACTCGATTTGCAACCTCCAACGCAATCGCTAAATATGCCGTCCCTGGCAATATCCTTTGACCATGAACGCGGTGCTCGGCAAACACCCAATGATTCATATCGATCAACGAGCAAAAGGTCAAACCACTGCCAAGACTTGAACGCGCGTCGATGGAACCAAGCAAGCCACCGGCCTGCTCTGTACGAACAGAGAAAGACTTAGGTTTTAAATCAATCCAACAACGACGCGTGTCAAAAGGATAGGTAGGCAAACTGACAAATTGAATTGGATAATGATCGAATAATGAACGGAAATCTAGGTCATAGCCCTTCGTGTATAAGTCAGCCGCTGCGAGAAGCTTGCCCCGATAATCAGAGGGATTAGCCAAAGCGCCTTTGAGTTGGTCAATGAGTTGTCTGGCTAATTCAGCCAGAGCAGGTTCTTGACGAGCATTTGCCACACCAGACAAGGCAACCGACTCAGCGCCACTCCGGACATAGCCTCTCAGTGCTTCAATCAACTCCGAATGTGAGGAGCCTGCAACTGCTACACGATGAGGATAATGATCTCTTGCGAGCATGAGCGTGGCCGACACTTCAGCGAGATCAGCATCCGGATGTCTTTCCAACCACTGAATCAGATCACTGACGCGACGATCCAAAGAGGCTGTCGTTTTGCCTGATACCAAAAAGGCATAACAAGGCGGTGCAAATTGCTGCAACTTGATTTGTTGAGGTGCCTGCTCAAGAACAACATGTGCATTCGTTCCGCTAAAGCCAAAAGAACTTAAAGCAATACGACGCGGTTGCCCGTGCAGGGGATCAGCCCAATCCTCGGCCTGGGTCAACACATTAAATGGCAGAGAGTCGAAATCGATGAATTCGTTTTGTTGCGAAAAATGTAAGGAAGCGATGAGTCGTCGATGTCGCAACATCAACAATCCCTTGATCAGGCTAGCCATACCGGCTGCTTCCATCGTATGACCGATCATTGATTTGACTGATCCCAGCGGACAGTTCCACCCTTTGGGCACACGTCCCACAAACGCATCGGCTAAAGCTGCAGCCTCAATCGGGTCACCGAGTTTTGTACCGGTACCGTGGGCCTCATAATAGCCAATAGAAGAAGCATCTATACCTTCACGATCATAGAGTTCTGTAATCAGTTTCGTCTGTGAAGGTGCGCTAGGCGCAGTGATACTGCTAGAGCGTCCATCTTGATTCAATGCACTGGCGCGGATGATGCCGTGAATCGGATTGCCATCAGCTATGGCGCGATCCAAGCGTTTCAAAATCACAACGCCCACACCTTCACCTGGCACAAACCCATCGGCTTGTTGCGCGAAAGCACTGCAGCGCCCCGTTGGTGACAACATCCCTGCTCTGGAAAGCATCAGGAACGTGTGCGGTGTTGCCATTAAAGCAACCGCGCCAGCAACAGCCATTTCACACTCACCATTACGCAAAGACTGCGCGGCAAGGTGCAAAGCAACAAATGAAGAGGAACACGCCGTATCAATAGAGATCGCCGGTCCTTTGCTATCCAGATAAAAGGCTAGACGTGCCGGTAGAATCGAGCTGGCATTTCCTGTAAAGGAATGTGCATTACGATCGGCCTCACCAAAATTGTGGTGATAGTCGCCACCTTTGCATCCAACAAAAATTCCAAGCTTTGATCCTGAAAGACTTGCCCGCGTCGAGCCGCTGTCTTCGAGTGCGCGGATAGCCTCCATCAGAAACAGTCTGTGCTGCGGATCTGTCAAGTCAGCTTCGCGTGGTGACATCTGAAAGAATGACGGATCAAAACCATCAATGCCTGGAATAAATCCACCCCATTTACCGGTACTCAAGCCCGCAGTAGGATCCTTATCAAAGAAACCTTCGAGTGGCCAGCGCTCAACTGGAATCTCACGCACGGCATCATGACCGCTATTGATGTTATTCCAGAACACATCGAGATTTTCAGCATCCGGAAAACGACCACTCATCCCGACGACTGCTACTTGTATATCAGGGTTTTCGGAGGAAGGCGCAACAGGCTGCTGAATATGCGAATCGTGTCTGCGTGGCGGTTCTGCGTGCAATCGAAATTGCGCAGGGGCTCCAGTACGCGTGGCGGAAGGAAGAACGACGGAAGGATCGCTTTGCGCAGGGAGTAATTTTTGAATCTGAGAAACTAAACTGTTTAAGTTAGGATAATTAAACAAATCAGTTGAGCGCAATTCAATATTGAACGACTCATTGAGTTTTCGAATAATAGACACGGCCATAATACTGTCAACACCGAGGCTAGCAAACGGGCTGTCCGGTAAGATCTCGCTCTCACGCAACTCAAGTGCTTGAGCGATCTCCACAACCACACGACGCGACAAACCATTCAATACGTGCTGACTATTACTCGGCAAAACAAACGGCGCGGATTCACTCAATGCTTTAGTTGAATCAAGTGGCTCTGCGTTCGCATCTTTCTGGAACCCTAAGGCATCTTGACTTTCCGTTGTCTGACCAACAATCAACACGCCACCACTTTCAGCAACAATTACACGCATATCGTTGAGCGCAGGCTCGATCAATGGCACAGGTAAGGCACGACTCTTGACAAAGCCGTTCTGAGCCAATATGGCTTGCCACCCATCTATGGACAGCAATGGTCCATGTTTAAGACGAACATCTTGATCTTGCGCAACCCACCAGCCGTTTAACAAACCAAATGTAAGCGTCGTAAATGGTTCTATTGAAACGGCTTCGTTGGCGATGAGCACCCCGGCTGGGCGCAACAGACTCGTAACGTGATTGAGCGTGTTCGAAATATTACTTGTCGCATGCAGAACGTTGGACGCGATCACGATATCAAAGCCAGCGCGTGCAAACCCCTGTTCAACAGGATCAAGCTCAATATCCAAGCGCTTAAAATTTAGCCAGGTGCGATTGGCACCAAAACGCTGACGACCAGCCTGTAAAAAGCTAACTGAAATATCAGTAAACAAATACTCAACTTCAATGTCATGAACGAGTCGATCTAGCAAAGTAAGCACAGCTGCGCTCGTACCACCACTACCCGAACCGACCTCAAGCACACGGATTTTTTGTATGCCACGCTCGCGCGCTTCGGTCACGATTGCATCGACGACTTGAACGACCTGATGATTGAAATAATCCGAGGCAGGATTACCTCGGTAAATATCGTCAACCAGGGTCGACAGACCATTTGGAAACATGACCTCTGTTGCCAGTACACGCCCTGAAATAATATCGATAAAACTATCGAGGCATTTTTCTATCAGCGTCAGGCTAGGTACCATTTCTGGCGCCACTGATGCCAACTCTGGACGCTGAATCGATTCAAGTTTCACCACAGATTCGTACACTGACGGACTGCTCTCAATCACCCAGCCTGCACCGACTAAATGTGACATCACCGCATCAAAAAGCCTGACATACTGTGGCTGTACCTCTAGAGCATCCAACATGCGCTGGAGACTTTGAGGTTGATTAGACGACTTTAATAGGCCACGCTCTTGAATGAGGTTAAATACTCTAAATAAACCATAGCGGTTGATCTGATCGAATACGGTTCTGCAGGAAACTAAGGATACGAGGTCATTGGATACTGCGGTGCAATGACTCACTGATTCAAAAAACGAAACATCGTCTTGACCAAGCATTGTGCGTGGTCGGTCTGAATCAATACCAAGAAAAGGCCAAACAGCTCGATCAAGGCGTAGTGCAGCGAGCTGGACAGCCGGGCCAAACATCGCACGCGCAAGCAGTCTGGCGCCGTCGGATGCGATGAGTGGCGTCACGCCTTGGGCGCCAATTTGACCGTTTGGGTCAGCTATCACGCGATCTTGGGTATCCCAGAATCCCCAGTTGATCACACGTACAGGCCAGGGTGCGGTGAACGATAAGGTCCACGCCATTGCGTCCGAAGCAGCGCACGCTGCGGCATAGTGTGCACGACCCACATTACCGGCATAGACTTGTGCCGAAGAGAATAATATCAAGCCTTTTATCTGATATTGAAGCAAGGCCGTTGAAAGAACATCCAAGGCTTTAGTCTTTGCCTCAAAAGTAGCGTCGATGACTTGTTCCGAAAGGTCTTCTAGAAGATGCTCTTCATAAACCGCTGCAGCATGAATCACATAATCCACACCACCTAGCTGATCAATCGCACGCGTGATGGCAAGCTTTGCGCCATCCTCTGTTGCAACATCAGCACTGACATAAAAAATATCTGATTCTGAGCGACCAATCGCTGTCAGCGCCCGTCTGATATCCATATTGTCAGCACGTCTTCCGACGAGCGCGATGCGTGCGCCAAAACGTTGAATAAGTTCAGCGGTCAAAGACAAACCCACCCGCCCCGCACCGCCTGTAATCAGGATGCGCGCCTGATCAGGGAAATGATCGCTTATCGCAGCAGCTGAAACTGGATACAGTTTGCGAATAAAGCGTATTTCTCCACGCCAAGCAATATCAAGCGGCCGAACTGCACAGATTTCGTTCAGTAAAACCGCAGCATCACAGTTGGCACCCAAGTCAACGAAGACACTCTGCGCCTGCGTCATTTCGGCTAATGCAGACCGCAGGTAAGCCGAAAGGCTCGCTTGCATGATGTCTAAGCGATCATCCGGAAGAACAGCATAAGCTTGAAAGCTCACTAACCGAATCTGAATTGCCTGATCTCGCGCAACCTTCACTAGGGCACGCATCAGATTGTGCAGTGTTGCAAGCGGCTCTTGACTCTCCGGTAATAACCACATTTCATCTGGAGAAATATCATGAGATAAACGTTCGATTGCCTCTGCCCAGGTCATGCTTTGCGATCCAGCTATCGACGAAAGAAGTCTATGCGCAATACTCTGGTGTTCAGCTCCGGACACAACCCATACAGTCACAGATTCATGCTTGAATTTTTCTGTAGGCAACGCATCGCGCACCCAACCTGGTATGAATAGACAATCAGCCAAGTCATCGCAACTGACACGTTCACTGTTTGAAGCACCGGGTTCGAGACGATCGCCAAAGGGGACTGGTGCTTGCATCGACCCCATAAACGGGGTTGGTGTCACCCAATAACTTTCGTGTTCAAAAGGATAAGTCGGTAAAAATCCAAGTCTGACAGGATGAGGCAAGGCACGCTGCGCGGCCCAGTCAACTTGTTGGCCTGATTGGAATCGTGTCGCGAGTTCTCTTAGATGCTGCGGTCCGGTCAGAGCGATCTCTTGTCCTGACAAAAACCGTTTCAAGCCATTACGCAGATCTTCAATATCAGACGCGACAAATGCCAGCCGCTGTGCCATTGAACTGCGACCAACCTGCAATGTATGAGCAAGTGCCGACAGATCGATATATGAAACAGAACTTTCACTCGCAAGACTAGACGACGCTTGATGAGTCAAAGTCAAAGTCAATGCCAGTGCAGCTATATTTCGATTGGTCGCAAACAATGACTGCGGGAACGGTATGTCCAGTTGAATCTGAAGGATCGCACGAAGTGACTCCAGGCGATCAGAAACGAGCCCTAGCTCTACCAGATCCTCCTCGATATCAAGTGCAGAAATATCTACGCACAGAACCTGTGCAACAGCGGCAAGTAAAATATTAAGTACTTTAGATTGTGCTGATGGCGTGGTAGGTGTAGCACTTGAAACAGGCGATGTTTGGTCTAGCCATGCCAACAAATCCCTGGCGCGAGAAAGTAAGGCCGTCTGTGTCCGCGCAGAAAGCACAATGACTTCTGGTCCAGTGATCTGTTTACTGATCTCAGGACGAACGGGGGCCTGGCTAATAATCAAATGCGCATTAGCGCCTCCGGCACCGAATGAACTCAATCCTGCAATCCTCGAGCCGTCCTTGTCACGCCATTCTTCCGCGGTGCGTTGCACAACGAACGGCGAGCCCTGAATACCCAACACTGTATTGATCTGGCTGGAATGCAAGCTGGGGGCTAATTGGCCATAACGCATCTGCAATAAAACTTTACTCAATCCAGCAATACCGGATGCAGACTCTAAATGTCCAATATTTGATTTCACTGAACCCAAAGCACACCACGGTTGTGCTGATTTGGAACCGAATGCACCCTTCAAGCCAGCCACTTCAATCGGGTCACCCAAAGAGGTTCCCGTACCATGTGCTTCGACATACGTAATGCGTTCCGGAGCAACGCCTGAACGCTCAATAACTTCTGCAATCAGTTCGGTTTGCCGGGAAGCCGAAGGCACTGTATAGCCCGCAGTATGTCCCCCGTGACTAATTCCACTTGCAAGAATAACGCCCCAAATCGGGTCGCCGTCAGCCTGAGCTTGAGAGAGGCGTTTAAGCACAGCGACACCAACACCTTCACCAGGAACATAGCCATCTCCACCTTCACCAAAAGCGCGGCAACGACCGTCGCTCGAAAGCATACGACCTTGACTCAGAAATTGATATTTCAAAGGGTGTAGGGTTAAATTCACTCCACCAGCAAGTGCCAGATCACTGGTTCCATTCCGCAAGCTTTCCATTGCAAGATGCAAAGCAGTCAGGGAGGAAGAACATGCGGTGTCCAGACTCAGGCTTGGGCCTCGAAAATCAAAAATATGGCTAACACGATTAGCCACAGAAGCGTTAAACGCCATAGGCACGATCGTTGATTTCTGCTGAGCAGCTGGCAGGCCATATAACTGATATTGACTCCACATTACTCCAGCAAAGACGCCAACGCGTTTTCCTGCAACAGCTTCACGTGACAGCCCTGCATCCTCAAGCGCCGCAAACGATGTTTCGACAAACAAGCGTTCTTGGGGATCCATCGCGCGAGCTTCGCGCGGTGAGATATGAAAGAAAAGTGGATCAAACTGATCAACACCATCGATAAAACCGCCCCAGCGTGACCAACTACTACCCGGCGTCTCACCTGTCGCATCGAAGTAAGCGCGATGATCCCAGCGATCAAGGGGGATTTCAGAAATAGAATCTACTCCACCAATCAGGTTGCGCCAGAAAGCATCCAGATTGTTAGCATCTGGATAACGTCCCGCAAGTCCAATCACGGCAATCGGCTCATCCTGCTCAACCACTGAAATACGTTTTTGCGTAATAACAGATTCCGGAACAGATTCGCTTTGGTCTGAAACGGGATGAATCCCAAGTGTTTGACACAAACGCAGAGACTCTCCGTGCAGCACCACCACATGTGGTGAAAGTTCATCGGCGCCCAGCAAAGTGAACAATGATGTGATGCCTGCTTCAGTGGGCATTGGCTGCATGCCATATCGGTTTCGCATCGCCTTGGCATCCGCCTCGGGCACCTGCATCCCTCCATCCGCCCATAACGGCCAACCCACTGAAAGTGTTCGGCCTGGACCTGTCCGATCTTGTGCAAAGCCATCAAGCAAACCATTCGCATAGGCATACACTGCTTGACCAAGGTTGCCGAAACTGCCGCTTACAGAAGAACAAAGTAGAAATATATCTAGCGGATCGTTACGTGTCAGAGCATCAAGATTCGCTGCGCCTGTCATTTTGGGTGTTAACACCGCATGCACAGCCTCGGGATCAACACCTGACATCACTAAGCCATCACGCAACACACCTGCAGCATGAATTACACCCGTGAATGGCCCCAGTCGTTCGCGCAGAACATCCAGCCCTAGCGCAAGCGAAGCATAGTCACTTACATCAGCAACAACCCATTCGGTCTCTTCTTGCATAAGTTGCTGTTCAAGCGCACTAGATGGTGAACGTCGCCCGACAAGGCCAACTTTTGCACCCTCTGCACGCAGTGCACGCGCAAAACCAAGTCCAAGGCGACCTAAACCGCCAGTGATGACCCATACACCTTGAGTACGCCACGTATTCTGTGGCACAGGGATCTGCTTAAAGCAGCGTTGCAAACGCTGACCGCCAAGATAACGTACAGCCCGGAAACCCGGCCGCGCAGCATTAGTTTCCTCTATCAGTTGCTTAACATTCGCACCAGCAATGCTGATTAAACGGAGCATTGGGCGCTCGAGCGATACGCTCGACAACAAGCCACTCACAGCAGACTGCTCCGCATAGCCGCGGACACCTTCCGGGTGCACAACGACGAGCATCGCCTCACTGGTTATGCTGGCGCATAGTTCAAACAACCTTTGCGCATCAGCAGCACCACGCCATCCGAAAAAAATAATGCCAGCCTCGCCAGGAGTCTGTGCAATAGAACCTGGCCAAGATTTTTCTAGCTGTTCGAGTTCTGGCATGCGCTCGATGTCAATAAACAATTTGGATGACACCAGTGACCCAACCTCAATAGGCTGTGACTCAAAAACTGGTACCAACATAATCGTCTGATCTGCAATCTGATCGGAAGAGTGACTCTCAACCGTATTAGATTCAGAGAACATTAATGTTGTCTGACTTTGGTCAGTTGTCTTATCTGTTTGATTGGATAGCTTCAATAAACTTTGCACGCCCTCAGGATGCTCTTGCAATAAATAACTTGAAAGCCTTTGTATCGTCCCTTCTTCAAACAGCAGTGTTGGATATAGATCTTTACCTAGTCCTTGCTCTAAAATGCGCACGAACTCTAGCAATTGACGGCTATCCAGACCTAGATCATAAAACCCAACCTCAGCGTCTTCACGGGTGATCTCACGGCCTAGCATGTCGCTGACATGAGCAGTCAACCAATCACGTAAATTTGACGCAGTATCGCTATGGTCGGATATATCAAAAACATGCACTGATTTTCTCTTCGATCCTGACGCGTCCGGCTGAGCCTTGGCTACAAGCGAAGATGAAGATCGTTCACTACTAAACCGGTTACGCACGCGCTTCGCACTTAAACGCTCGACACGCACAAGCACCTGATTATTCAAGTCACACAGATCATAGTTATGGAACAAGACGTCATGTATACCTTGCGTATCATGACTGTCATGCACATGAACCCGTATCTTTCCACGTACAGGTGCATTCAGCGTGACCCGTTCAATTGATAGGGGAATATAAGGTTCTAGTATTTTCGTATGATCAAGGAATACAAAAGGAACGAGGGTTGCCGAGTCTAAAATAGCGGGATGCACAACGTAGTCATCTTCAACTAAGATTGCTTGCGGACTTAACATGAGCTCCGCAAAAGCTTGCGACTTGAACTTATGGATGTCCCCAACCAGTGTCATTCTTTCAAGATGAACAATGTCTACATCCCTGGCACGCGCATAGACTGATTCCATCGGAATCAACTCTGAAGTAGCTTGACTGTCAGGCATTTTGGCGATTTGTCGACCGAGACTGAGATCGCGACAATTTAGATTGACACTACAGCGAAAGTTTTCATCCCAGCCTTCGTTTTCTGGCAGTCCTGTGCTCAATAGCTGGCTGCGCGCGACAATACGCCATTGATCCGTAGTTGTTTCGATATCAAATTTTATGCAACGGCTTTGGTTTTCATCCATCATGACGGGATGAGAAAACACGACTTTAATAATCTCTGCAGCAACAGGATCCAAGCCCTTGCTCGTCAGCAATCTCCAGACGAGATCAAGAAAGGTCACCCCTGGCATCATGCGTACACCATGAACACGATGATCGTGAACAATGAAGTCATCGTGATGCACGGTTGTTCGAAACTGGATCTTCTTCATTGTTATTCTCCGACCAGATCTATTTCTTCTAGTGCAAGCACACGCCTCGCAACGTCTTTGACTTCTTTGACGGGTGTAACGGACGTTTCTGGATGACTCATTGAATAGGTGGACCGTATTTTTTCTAGCCAGAACTCACGTCGATTGAATACCTGTGCGGGCAGTGCTTGTTTGGTGGGTTGATAGTTCGCAGGAATCCCTTCATTAGAGACCACCGCGTGCACATTGGTCCCGCCAAAGCCGAACGCTGAGACTCCCGCACGGCACACGCCATCGACCCCACTCCAGCTCTGCAACGCCCTGACCGGCATCAGCGGCGAGGTCTCGAACGCAAACCGTGGATTGGGTCGATCACAGTGCAAAGTAGGTACGAGCTTGCGCTCAGACACCATCAGCACGACCTTGATCAGACTCGCCACACCCGCGGCACTCAGCAAGTGACCAATATTGCTCTTGACCGAACCCACACCACAACGACCCCGTGCCCCCTCATCACCCAGTGCGCGCCACAAGGAGCGCAACTCGATCGGATCCCCAATCATCGTGCCCGTCCCATGTGCCTCGACATAGCTCACGGTCTGGGCTGAGACTGCGGCGCGCGCCAGAGCCTCGCTGATCACCGCCTGCTGCGCCTGCGGATTCGGCGTGGTCAGACCCATGGTGCGACCATCATTGTTGACCGCACTGCCCTCTAAGACGGCAAGAATACGATCCCCATCGGCCAACGCACGATCTAGCCGCTTGAGCACCACTACCCCCGCACCCTCTCCAGGCACTAAACCATCGGCCTGCTCGTCAAACGTCGCGCAACGTCCACGCGGGCTTAACGCTTGACCCGCACTCAGTCCGATATAGGGCGTTTCATCGAGCAATAAGTCCACGCCACCCGCCAAGGCCAGATCGCTCTCGCCATCCAGCAGACTGCGCGCGGCAAGATGCACCGCCATCAACGACGACGAACAAGCCGTATCCACCACCAGGTTAGGGCCGTGCAAGTCCAGACAATGCGCGATCTGCGCAGCAATAAAGTTCTGCGCGCTGCCGGTGATACCGCTCTTGTCGCGGTTGACCAGGCGTGCACCATAGTCTCCCATCCGCGCGCCCAGATACACGCCTGTGCGACTACCCTTGAGCTCAGCGTCCTGCATCCCCGCATCGCGCAGTCCCTGCACGCAGACCTCGAGCGCTTTGCGCACCAGGGGATCGAGCCCCGCCGCATCGCTTGCCTGAATACCAAAATACTCTGGATCAAACAACTTGGCATCCTTGATAAAGCCGCCCCATTTGCTGATGCTGCGCCCCACGCCTCCTGACGGCGAATAGATCTGCCCGATGTCCCAGCGATCGGCTGGCACCTCGGTGACGGCGTCCACACCCTGCTCCAAGTTGCGCCAGAACGTGTCCGCATCCGGGGCGCCTGGAAAATCACACGCCAGACCAATCACCGCGATACGAGAAGATTCAAGCCCTTTGGGCGTCGCACTCAGGCTCGTGAAAGGCAACGCACGCGCGTCCTGCGCCAAGACGGCGGGAGGTACGTTCACAGCACCACTCACAGCACCACTCATATCACCACTCACATCACCGGTCACGCGAGCGCTCGCGTGACCAATGACGCCACCCGGTGGCGCATAGGTCAGGCAAAGATGCCCGGCCAGCGCACGCATCGTGCGATGCTCAATCAGCAAACCCGGCTCTAATCTTGCCGATAACCCACGCTCGAGTGCTACAACCAGATCGGCCAACAGAATCGAATCCACGCCATAGTCTTCGAAGCGACGATCCACATCAATCTCGCCAGCGGGCAGCTTCAACTCACGACCAAACAGCTCCGATAACCACTGCAACATCGCACCAGACTGTCCCGCTGCCTTAGGCACACGCGACAGTGGCAACAAGCCCAGACGCGAAACATACGCATCACTGAGCAAACCTGTGGCCAGCACAACAGGTGCATCCACACCCAGCGCCTGCTCGAATAACGCCACGCCCTGCGCATCGCTCAGCGTCTCGAGCCCCAATGCGGACAAGCGCTGCGAAGACGCGGCCCCCAGACCCGACTCGCTCCAACTCCCCCACGCCACCGCGCGTACTTCGCGCCGACCCTGCGCCCACGCCAGACGCGCCTGCGCCTCGAGCACCGCATTGGCGCCCGCGTAGTCAACCAGACCCGCAGCCAGACTCGGCACGCTCGCCGATATCGAGGAATACAGCACCACAAACTCAGGCGACTGGCCTTGCAGCACACGCTCGAGCGCCGCATAGCCATCGGCCTTGGGTGAGGCCACAGACCAGACATCGGCATACTCACGCGACACGTACGAACGCGCGCCAGAACCCACCCTGCCCGCAGCATGCACTACGCCACGCAGATTGCCATGACGAGTCGTCACACCCGCCACAAACTCCTCAAACTCCACACCGCCCAACTCGCCCGCATACACCTCAACCGTCACGCCCGAAGCACGCAACGCCTGCACAACCTGCTCGCGTTGCGCGTGCGTCCCCTCGGCACCCAACGCACGCAACCCGGTCAGCGCCAATACCCTCACCCCACACGCCACCAGATAATTCGCCAGAGCAAGACCGAGCCCACCCAGACCACCCGTAATCAGAACCGGGCCGTGCCCCACACGCGCAAGCATTGCGCGCGCAGCTGACTGGACACCCGCATCAATCTGCACAGGCACAAAAGAAAGCACTTCACGCACGCCCCGATTCCAGCGTACGCGCGCAACACCATCCTCCTGGCACAACTCGCACGCAACAGCGTGCGCCAGTGGCTCCAGAGAGGCATGCACTGACGCATCCTCAGGTGCCTCGACCACCAACATCTCGCGCGACCATACGCGCGCATACTCCGCAGCCAGCGAGGCCGCTACTCCACCAGCAAACGCACCTGCAGCGCTCTGCTCTTCTGGGCCACGCAACACCAATAAACGCACGCCCAGAACACTGCCAGCAATCGCGCGCCACACCTCGTGGCGCTCAGCTAAAGACGCATCCAGTCCGGCATCGACAACCGCCTCAAACTCCCCCAACCGCGCGACCAACTCGGCAGCCCGCTCGGGCGCGAACAAGCTCGCCCCTAAACGCTCGGCCAACCCGCCCCAGATCCCCTCGCCAATCACAGCAATCCGACCAGCAAACTGCCCACTCAATACCTGCTTAGCCACCACCCAGTGCGGCTGCAACAGCCCTGCATGAACTGAGGCAACACCCGTCGCAGCATCCGATGCAGCATCCGATGCAGCAACTACCACTCGACCGCTCGACGCGATCGGATCGGTATCCACCCAGCAGCGCAGCCGCTCAAACGGATAGCCAGGTAAAGAAATGCGTCTACCAGGCTGCGCATTCAACTCACACCAATCGACTTGCTCGCCCGCCACCCACAATTGGGCGATTTTCTTTAAATCTCTTTGATCAAAAATTTGCTTACGAATGGAGTTTCCCGATTCACCCTCAAGCAAGGTACGCACGGAATGATCTTCATTGATATTGCCTCGCATGAGGCGGATATCAGTCAGCCCCTGCTTAGCTGCATGCAAAGCGCTGCGTAAATCATCGATTGTTGAAACAACAACTGCCAGACGCTCGTCTAAACTGACACGTCCCACTTGCGTTGTAAACGCGATATCCCTCAGTTGAAGATTTGTCGGTTGCGTCTCTAACCACGTACTGTAAGAATTGACCAGTCGCTCAAGCGCAATCTTGTTTCTCGCCGAAAGCAAGACGACCTCAAGATCTTGGTCAGCTACCGGCACGGTCGGAAGGATTGCTGGACTTTCAAGAACCACGTGAACATTCACGCCTCCGGCACCGAATGAGCTGACACCCGCCAGTAGTGTCTCCTGATTTTTTGACACCCAAGGTGTCAGTTTCTGCGGAACATAAAAGGGGGTTACATCAAAACGGATATTCGGATTGAGTATTGTGCTGTGCAAACTTGGCGCGATCATGCCTGCCTTCATTTGGAGCAACACTTTCGCGACCGAGGCGATACCGGCGGCGGCTTCCAGATGACCAATATTTGTTTTTACCGAACCTAGCGCAACCGCATTGACAGCACAATCAGCACCAAACGCCTCAGTCAAGCCTGCTACCTCAATGGGGTCACCGAGCAGAGTACCTGTGCCGTGCGCTTCGACGTAACTGATTTCTGAAGAACTCACCCCTGAACGCCTAATTGCTTCTTTGATGACAGCGGCCTGCGCCTGCGGTTTCGGAACGGTATAGCCGCGACTGTGTCCGCCATGATTAACAGCAGAACCACGAATCACACCCCAGCAACGATCTCCATCTTGCAAAGCGACAGAAAGTGGTTTGAGCAAAACGGCTGCGACGCCCTCACCCGGTACATAGCCATCTCCGTCGAGCCCAAAGGCACGGCAACGCGCACCACTTGAAAAAAACTTGCCTTGTGCCAACTGATCCCATTTAGAGGGATGAACGGCAAGGTTTACACCACCAGCAATCGCCATCTGACAATCGCCCGAGCGAATTGACTCGCATGCTTGATGAACAGCCAGTAGCGAAGATGAACATAATGAATCAAGTGTAAAACTCGGTCCGGACAGATCAAAAAAATGACTCACGCGGTTAGCGATTGCAGCAAATGACGAGTTTGGAAAACCCTCACCCGCCTGAACCGCTGCGCCATACAACTGATAATGACCCCACATAGCCCCTACAAAGACACCGCAGGATAAGTTTTTACGAAATGGATCGATTGCCGCGTCTTCAAATAAGTGCCAGGCAGTTTCCAGGAACAGCCTTTCCTGCGGATCTAGCAGACGTGCTTCTTTAGGCGAGAGTTTAAAGAAAAGCGGATCGAACATATCGATCTGATTCAAAAAACCACCCCACCTCTTATCCTTGATAGCCGTGTTGTCTGAATCTACAAAAACACTCGACCCAAAATGATCTTTTGGCAATTCGCGAATTAAATCCTGACCAGAAGCAAGTTGCTCCCAAAACACATCCATATCGTCACTACCAGGAAAGCGACCTGCAAGACCAATAATCGCGATATCTTCATCGCGCATCTTGGACCTCAAGTCTAAGCTTCCTGATTCACGATCTGAATCAATATTCTTCGTATCAAAGGTGGGATTCGCCGAATCCCGAGCGCCTTGACTCGTTGCAGCGGGCAAAGCTTCTGTTGTAAAGGAAACTGGTGCGAGACCTTGCGCTAACAGTTCATCGGCTAGAGCAGAGATATTGTCGAATTTATAAAACATCGCATAAGACAGCGGACCGAAGGTATCCTCCAGACTTTCGACCAAAGATAAAACAGAAAGTGAATCAATACCAAGCGCTTCGAAACGCTTATCCATTTGTACGCTATCGACGGGACAGCCCAGAACTTTTGCGAGCACCACACGCAAATGGGCAATTACTTTATCCCGGGCTGAAGACACGACTGAATGACTAGCCATCGCTGCGTGTTCGATGGTCTCGGACAAGGGATCAATACGCCTGACATCCGAGGTCTTTGCTGAAGTTCGCAGCCCATTTAAATTTCGAAGAATTTTCTCGCCATCACCGGCAGACACCAAGACTTGGGATCCACTACAGGTTAATGCACGTTCAAAAGCACGCACTCCTGCAGCGATTGAAATTGGTTCAAAACCAAAGTTGTTTTTAAAACGAAGGATTGAATCAGCACTGGCCTGAAACCCTCCGCCAGCCCAATACGGCCACAGAATAGAGATAGACTTGCCACGCATGGCAGACCGTTTCAGAGCGAAAGCATCTTGCCATGCGCATGCGTAAGCATAGGCAGCTTGTCCAACATTACCAAGCTCACCCACGACCGAAGAGAAACTCACAAACCAATCCAGTGGGTCATCGCGCGTGAGCAAGTCAAGATTGAGCGAGCCTTGTATTTTCGGCCTGATCACAACCTCGAAATTTTGTGGTGTGACATGACAAGAAAGCCCATCCCGCATGACGCCTGCGGCATGAAGCACACCAGTGATTGGACCAAACTGTGAACGAGCATGGGTCAGCGCTTGCTCAAGCGATCCAAGATCAGCGATGTCAGCCTGTAGAACAAGTACTGAATTTTCAGCTCCGAGCGCAAGAATCTTTGAGGACGCGCTCTCATCGGGCAAGTTTCTGCCAAGCAAGATTATCCGCACCCCGGGGTACTCTGCCTTTAGATGTGCCGCGAAGGCAAGCCCTAACGCCCCTAAGCCGCCTGTGATCAGATAGCAACCGTCTCGACGCACGCCCATCGTACCTGATGGCTTAGCCGCCAACCATTGTCTAACTTTTCGCTGATTATGATCAATACATACAGCATGTGCGCTGCCGTGCATAACCTCAGAAAATATAATCGGGCTTTCGCTCAGAATATTTCCGATGACCTCAATCGAGGATATATGGTGACACGACTGTTCACGTGCGATGACGCGTCCTAGTGAAGCAACCGCTGCACCGCCTGGCTGGCCGCGATGCAAAGCAAACCAGCGTAATGATCTGACTGGCATTTTATTTTGCATGAGCGCTGAAAGCGTCAACACGCGTAAGCCTGATGCGTCGGCATCGTCTTCTTTCATCGCGGCGCAATCAAGCACATGAACAACACTGGACGAGTCACAGGTGGATTCGAGGAGTTGCAACCAATCGTCCGTCTCTATAGGATCTAAAGCAAAACTATTTGCGCTTAAGCGTTCAAACAGGACACTTGCTTCAAGTGAAATGACATCAACGTTAGTCTGTGCGAGCTTCGTCAACGTAGTCAAAAGCTCTGCTTCTGCGCCAAAAACAAAAAGAACGCCACGATGATTCGTTGTGTTTTCTGATGCCTCTAAGTTGCTTATTTGCCATTCAGTTTCTAGCAGAACGGGTTCCTCCCGGCGACGCAGGGTAACCTTATCCAAGACAGCTAGAATACGTCCCTGCTCATCAGCAACCGAAGCACTGAATTCAAAACCACTTTCGCTCTGAGATAAACATTGCACATATACATAAAATGCTTGACCTTCAGGATCATAAATAGACAAACTGCCTATTCTGGCTGGGACCCACGCAGAACCAGTCTGGTCGAGCAAAGGGAACACTGCTTGCATCGCTGCGTCAATCGCACCTGCATCCACCTTGAGCGGCAAGTTTGTGCAAACCAACCGAGCCAGGCACTCTTCAGGTCCGAACGATATTTCACTCAGTCGTCTAAAAGTACCCCCATATGAAAACGCAAGCCGTTCATATTGTTCATACAAACTATTCAGATTAAAGATTTGATTGCAACGACCTATTAGGCTCTGAAGCTCAAGCTTGTCAGGGTGTGGTGACTTCAGCAGTCTGAAACCAGCCATCGTTGCGATGGAGTCGTTCAGATTAGTGACGATTATCTGCCAGTTTCCGCGACCAAGTTCACGCGCAGACAAATTCATCGATATGCCATCACCGCCTGCCTGCAATGGACTTCGCCACTTCACATCAAACAATTCAACCGCTTGAGCGTCTAACGCACGAACGGCAACTTGTCTGGCTAGCAGTGCAATCCCCGCACCAGGCAACACGCCTAAACCTTGCCAGCGATGCTCTTTTAGCCAGATATGTTCTGCTGGAAATGTTTTTCGAAAATTTAATATTTGCTGCCCATCGATTAGCTGCTCTGCATACGTATCAAAGCTCAACTCCTGTTCAATTGAGGCAGCACGGCCAACAGGTGCAGCAATCACAACGGGAGTCTGTTTTGGATGATCTGGTGATTCAAGAGTCTCCAGCCAGTGACGACTACGATCCAGTACCGTAGGAGGAAGATGTACTCGACGTCCCGCTGAGACATTGCTACTAGCGATACTGCTCTGGGCAAAGTCCCCACCTGAGGCGACACGCTCAAATTCAGCGATCACTTGATCGAGACTGGATGCTCTAAATGACCACTGTACAGCTCTGAGCGTTCTTCGCTGACCGAGTGTAAAACTGATATCTGCAAGTGAAAATTCACAACTGCGAAGCTTAAGCGCTAAATCATGCGCTGTTTTTCGCAGTGCTTTTTCAGTGGATGCTGACAATACGAAAAAATGATCGGCTAATTCACTGTTTTTATCTGACTGAACGACGGGCGGTTCTTGTAAGACGATATGTGCGTTGGTTCCGCCCACGCCAAAAGAACTGACGCACGCAAATTTATGGTCTACTTTTCCTGTCCAGGCCTTGACCTCAGTGGGTACATAGAAAGGCGTACCATCCAAACTGATCTGGCTGTTGATCTGCGTAAAATTCAAGGTGGGTGCGATCTGACCGCTGCGTACAGTACAAACAGCTTTAATCAGTCCCGCAATTCCTGCAGCGACTTCCAGATGACCAACATTGGATTTAACGGCGCCTAACGCGCAAGTTTTGTCTGTTCGACCAGAAAATACACTGGAGAGTGCTTCGAATTCGATGGGATCACCGAGTGGTGTTGCAGTGCCGTGGGTCTCGACATACCCAATATCAGCTGCGTCAATTCCAGCCGTTTTTAGTGCTTGAGTCATCACGCGTTCTTGACCCTGGATAGACGGTGCGGCGAACCCGGCTTTAATTCCGCCATCATTATTGACTGCACCACCTCGGATGACCGCGTGAATGGCATCTCCGTCTGCAAGCGCATTTTCAAGACGTTTGAGCAGGACCACTCCCACACCACTACCAAATACAGTGCCTGTACCTTGCTCATCAAAGGGGCAGCACCGACCGTCCTCGGAAAAGATACCCCCCTCCTGGTAGAGATATCCAGCTAACTGAGGCAGTCTGATTGTGACACCACCCGCCAGGGCCATCGAACAACTTCCTACGCGAAGCGCGTCACAGGCAGCGAGCACGGCAACCAGCGAAGTGGAACATGCTGTTTGAATTGCCATACTAGGGCCAGTCAAGCCTAGCCTGTATGACACTGTACTCGCGAGATAGTCTCGATCACTGCCAATTAAATGCTGAATATATGCAGCATCTACGACATGATCTGCATGACGTCGATTACGATCCTGACCATACTTTGAAGGGCTCTCTCCCGCCCAGACACCAACAGCTCCCTGTGACTCTGCCAACGCACTCGTATAACCTGCGTCTTCAAATGCCTGCCAGCAAGCTTCTAGAAACAACCTGTGCTGCGGGCTGGCAGACGCAGCTTCGGCGGAAGAAAATCCAAAATTTGCAGCGTCAAACAAATCAATACCGTCGATCGCTGCAGCAAACTTCCGATATCGCGCATGTTGATAGAGCGAAGCAGGTACACCTTGTGCAACCAACTCTTCATCTGTTACAGCGCGAATCCCCAATTTTCCAGCAAGAAGATTCTGCCAAAAATGATCCACACTCTGAGCACCGGGAAAACGCCCTGCCATTCCGATAATGGCAATAGCTGAGTTGGGATGGGACATTAAAACCTCTGTCTATTTATACGAGATGACTAGATCAGTGAATAGAATTCAATCGCTGGGCTAACAGGTTCACTGTCGGATATCTGAAAAAGTCGAGAATCCCAATTTGACAACCGATTCTCGAAATGATCAGATTTCTGATCCGCACGATTTTGAGCGAATCTGCCCCGATATCGAGAAAATTCTTTGTACGATCAATCGCTCCGTAGCCAAGCACACTCTCCGTACAAGACGCAATCACATCATCAAACGCCTGAGATACGTCATCAGACTCAATTGGCTTAACGATCGGCGACTGTCGCTCTGTTGGAATGGGCGGTACAGATATGGCGGCGAGTGCTTTACGATCGACTTTACCGTTCGAGGTAAGCGGAATAGTTTCGATCCATACTACTTGCCTTGGTACCATGTACGCCGGCAGATACGTTGAGGCATAGTTCTGAATATCTACTGCCTGACGAGGATCTGGCTCCGTTCCAAACATACCCCATCGCTCAGACTGATCTGAAGCAATCGCGCCACAAACAAGTCCGTGAAGAAATATGAAATTTGAGTTCAGTCCAAGTATTGGACGCACGCGATCAAAATCAACAGCACCAATGCCGCATAAGCCAAGACCTAAAGCCGACGCGTGCTCAGCAAGCAACTGACTGATTGCGCCGGCTTCGATCAGACAGAAATCCCGTGCATATTCAGGGTATTGAACAGCCACCACAGAGGGATCCGCCACCAGGAAAAACTCACAGCCTGCGGATTCTGAAAATGAGCGGTTGTAATCACCGTGTATCTCCTGAATCCCTTGTGCTGGAGAAACTAGTCTGAGCATCCGCTTAATAGGATCAAGATAATAAATACCTTCATCGAGTCCTGTTATGCGACCTTGCTTAATATGGATATAAACCTGAACGGGATAAAGCGACCCTCCCGAGGGATACATATACTTGGGAACTGGCGAACCACTTATAGTCTGCGCACACAACAAATCTAGCAAACTCGAAAAATCTTCAAAGCGAATGGATTGATCCTGAAACTCGCGATGACTCTGCCGTAATAGCCAAGTTGCTTTGCGTGTGGCAGGATCTGCGACGGGCGACAGACGCACGCTTGATCTGTCAACCAAGTCTTTACGCAACCCCGGCCCACTAAGTTTGTATGCCAGCGTCTCAGATTCTGCAAAGACACGCACCTCAGAGGACGTCACCTCTGGCACCAGAAATGCAACCAGTCTTTTTGAGGTCTGGTCCGAGCCAATAGCGTCCACCACAACATCAGACACACCGGGATAGCGTTTCAACACTGTCTCGATTTCACCGAGCTCGATACGAAAACCATCGATTTTGACCTGGTGGTCCTGGCGTCCGAGGAATTCGATCGCACCATCAGGACGATAGCGCCCAAGATCACCTGTGCGATACAGCCTTTCTCCAGTTTTAGGATGTTTTACAAAACTAAGTGCTGTGCGCTCAATATCAGCCCAATAACCTAATGCGACTCCGCGCCCAGAGATAAAAATCTCACCGATCGCCCAAAGAGGTCGCACTTCATAATCAGGCCCCAGAACCACCACGTTTTGATTCGTCAGGGAATAACCATAAGGAATGCTTTTCCAATCCGGATTGATCTCATGCACTGGATATTCGATCGACCATATCGCGGCCTCGGTCGCCCCACCAAGACTAATCACTTCACACGCGGGGAAGTTACGCTGAATTGCTGGTGGAAGTGTCAAAGGGACCCAGTCTCCCGATAGCATCGCTACGCGCAGCGCTATTGTTTGAGGAGTACTTTCGAGGGACAAAAACTCCGTGAGCATCCCCATTAGCGCGGGGACACTATTCCAGATGGTGACGGTATGCTCGCGCATCAAATCCAGCCAGTGGCCAGGGTTACGCAAACTTTCGTGATCAGGGATTACGACTGCCCCCCCTGCGCCCAGCAAACCAAATATGTCATAGACCGAAAGATCAAAGCTCAGAGAAGATAAAGCAAGCACACGATCTAGAGCGGTTATGCCGCGTCGGGCATTGATATCTTCAATCGTATTGACAGCCGCTTCATGGCTGATCATGACGCCTTTAGGCTCACCCGTCGATCCAGAGGTAAAAATCACATACGCGAGATCCATTGCCGCACTTCGTTTGGGTAAGGTAGCCCATGCGTCATTACCAGCATCCGAACGAGAAAGACGAATCGCCAGCACCTCTGCCGGCAGTGAAGGCTCAGACAAAGCATCCGTCTCAACAATCACCAGACGGGCACCTAATTTACGGATAATTGCATGACGCCGTGCTTCGGGCCACTCGGCATCAACCGGAACATAGGCTCCACCCGCTGCGAGAATAGCCATCACAGCAGCAATCTGCTCCCATGATTTGCGCATCATGACGACTACCGGCTCACCAATGCGTAAAGAATGCTCGGACAGCACGTTCGCGGTTCGCATGGATATCGAGGCCAACTCCGCGTAACGCAATACTTTTTGTGTTGAAAAAATCGCAATAGCATCCGGTGCTTGCAGACATTGCCGATAGAAAGCCTCGTGAAGCAATTCTGAAGAGTACGGACGAGTGGGTGCCTGTGGCGCGACGCTATTCACACGTATTGGCGTAAAGGGGACGGCCAACGCGGACTCGCTGGCTAGATGATCCAGTAACTTTCCATACGCATCGAACATCGCATCAAGCAAACCTGGCGCAAAAGCGGAGTCCACAGTGTCCCATGCCAGGCATAGCTCGCCACGATGCTCGACGACAAGCACATCCAACAAAACCTGCGGGGTCTGCGTGATACCAAAAACAATAGAGCCAAACGGATTTAGATCTGTCGCGTCATCCTGGACTGAGTCTAGGCTAAGCGCACTGGTAAAAACAATTGGCATCGCTGCGCGATCAATTTCACCATTTCTTCTAAGCATGCCGAGTACTTCTGTGCCACCAACTGCGCGGTGATCCATATCGGCCCATAAGCGTGCCTGAATTGCACGAGAGAGCTCAACAATATTCTTTTCTGCCGCATTGATTTCAAGCAAAGTCAGCTTAGTGAAATCGCCCACGATTGCATCGACCTGTGGATGCAAAGGTTTACGGTTAAAAAGCGACAAATTGATTGTGAAATGCGCAGAGCGCGACCACTGAGCAAGCACTTGTGCAAATGCCGCCAATACCAAAGAGGATGGCGTAATCGCATCTCTGCGCGCGCGCGCTTTGACTCCACTCCATTCCCGTGCAGGCATGTTGTAGATGCGACGGGTAAATCGAGGCGGCTCGGAGTGAGGAGACACGCTCGCTAAAGGAAGATCAGGCGCAGCGGGTAAGGTCGGCAAGCGTTTGCGCCAATATTCACTTGACCGTTGATATTCAGCACTATCGCGAAGTTTTTCTTCAGCAATGACATAGTCCCGAAAGGTCAAAGCCAAAGCGTCAAGTTCATCGCGTCCGCTCGTGTAGAGCGACCAAGCCTCTCTACCCAGCAACATGATCGATGAAGCATCCAGAGAGAGTCCGTCAAAACTTACGTGCAAGCGAACCAGCTCATCGCTCAACAAGGTCGCGCATACATCAAACATTGGCCATACATCAGCAGGTGCGACACGATGAGATAAACGCGAACGCACTAACTCAATATGCTGGTCGATTTCTGAGGTAACCGCAGCGGACAGATCCGACAACTCAATCTCGTAGGGAGCGACCTCTGGAAGAACACGTTGTCGACCATCGGCATCGACAACAGCGCGAAGCATAGGATGACGGCGTATCAGCACATTCCATGCCCAGGTCAAGCGTCCGACGTTTAGATCGGGGCAATCCATTTCAAAATAAACATGGGCGGACACACCGCCAAGCTCGAAGCTATCCGGATAACTCCGGCCAATCCAGTAGGCTTGCTGGATTGGAGTCAGAACAAAGGGATCGAACGCTTTATCTGGCTCCGAAATAATTTCCAAAGGCTGAGATTGTTCATTACTCGCAGTCAATGCTTCAAGCAACGCAGTCTTGTGTGCGACGAGTTGCTGTCTGATTTCAGCATTCATCGCGCCTTCAGGCGCACTGAATCCTAAACGCCCATTCTCGACTCGCAAGCGAATATCACGCGCGGCCAAATCGCTCAATAATTGTCCAATCGAACTCATATCAAACCTTCCTCTCGCTCCTGAGAGGTTATTTCAGTACTAGCAATCTGCTCGCGAGCCATCAACAAATGATCGATGACTGCGGCCAACTCACCCAGACGCGGATGCTCCATGACAATATGCAAGGGAAGACGCAAATTCAACATTTGTTGTAATTGAGCAATCGTGCGTGTTGCGGACAAAGAATGACCGCCCAGTGAGAAGAAATCATCATCCACGCCAACCGCATCCAGCCGCAGAAGATCACGCCAAATGGTCGCCAACGCACGCTCGGTTGGAGTAGAGGGGAAACGCCCGCTCCCGCCCAACCTGCTGCTACGACCAGGAATCGGCAGCCGCTTTCGATCGACCTTACCGTTATTGTTTAGCGGGATTTCTTTAAGTGAGACGAAATGTGCAGGAAGCATCGCCTCTGGTAACCAGCGTGCCAGCCAGTCCCTTAAACCTGAAATACTCTCGCCGTTTCGGGACCGATAGTAGGCAACCATCTCACGGACATCTGGCTCAGCGTCTTTTTCTAAGCCATAACCGATACTCGCCAATATCCGACGAATTTGACCTTCGTCAATCGGCGAATTAAGCTCCGCAATCGCCTCATCGCGAGTTTTCAAGCCGAGCCTGACTTCCCAGCTATTTGGCCAAGCGTAATTATGAAAACCGCGTTTTTTTCCATGAACAAAAATGCCAGCATCATTGATTACGCAATTAGTCGAACAGCCTCCAGCTTCGGGCTTAACCCACGGAACATAGCGATTGATGTAATCATAGATCTGAGTAACACTCGCATCCGAATAGCGATAGAAGTCAACAAATTCAATCTCAGAAAATGCTTTTTCAGAACGCACATATGACACATCTAGCGCACGACTCACCGCATCGTCTTGCCGGTGATAGAGTCTGCGCGCTTCTAGCACTGCACCTTCTATCGCATCGGCATCTCGCACACCGCTAGCAAATAAATCCGCCAGGCGCGTTTCAAAAATTTGTCCGCGTGATAGACCCGTCACGATATGTCTGATACCACGTTTGCGGGCTTCGTTGATACCCATGGTGTAGATGGTTTTGAAGCACCCATTACACACCGTAGCGTGCCGCTCTAAGCTATCGCGATAGATGATAGCAATAGCTGGCGTTTTGGCGACTACCAGCTCAATGCCAAGATCAGCAACCGCATTGGCGATATTGTCCTTCGCTTTCTGAGCAATGAAGCCATTATCGAAAGTGAACGCTAAAACCTTAAGCCCACGTTCCCTGACCAATTGGTACAACGCGTAAGTTGAATCCTTACCACCCGAGTACAACATCATTGCGTCGTATTGAATCGACTCATCTTTTAAGCGTGCATTTGCAAACAAATCATCTAATTCATCCAGACTGCGGAAGTACTGCTCCATATCGCCACGATTTCGTTCAAAGTTGTGGCAAGGCGCACACACACCCGTGGCGTCCAGATTTGCGCCGGGGAAATTCTCGGGCAAACCACAGGCCGTACAGTGCGCCAATTCTGCATCCAGCACATTGACCCGGCGCATCTCTACAACACATTCAGCAACCTGAGGATTAGATAAGAGTCGTGACTCGACTTCGCCGACTTCAATGCGAACGCCTCTGATTTTTACCTGACTATCTTTTCGTCCAAGATACTCCATCACGCCATCGGTACGCCAACGCGCGAGATCTCCACTACGATACATGCGGGCATCCGCCCGAAAAGGATCGGGGAGAAAGCGCTCCGCCGTCATCTCAGGCCGACCCAGATAACCCTGCCCAACGCCAACTCCACCGATAAACAGCTCACCCACAACACCTGCTGGCAAAACCTCACCAAAAGGACCTAGTACATACAAACTCACATTGTCTGCGGGTTTGCCTATAGGTACCGAAGCAGCAAGATCGTTATCAGGATTAAATCGATGAATCATGCAACCGACAGTTGTTTCTGTCGGGCCGTACTCATTACAGACAATCAATCGTTTGCCAAAGCCCTCGTATGCTTTAAGCGCAAGTGCTCGCGTCAGATCCTCTCCCCCAACAATCAGGGTGTGAATTCGATTTAAACTGACTCCCATCTCTAGGGCCAACGCAAGATGCGATGGCGTCAACTTGACTACATCGACCGCATCCTCCCGAAACACATCCAACACGACGGGAGGCAGGCCTGGTGACTCCTCTCGATAGATCCGGATCGATCCGCCAAGCGCCAAGGGAACAAACACAGAAGTCACTGTCAGGTCGAAACCAATCGACGTAAATAAAGCAAACATATCCGTCGGTGCCGCTGGATACTGCCTCATGGCCCAGTCTACGTAGTGCATCAGGTTGCCATGTGACAGGACCACCCCTTTGGGTTTGCCTGTTGAACCAGACGTATAGAGCAAATAAGCAGGGTCAGTCAGTAAAGGTGCAGGTAACGCATCAACCGAACCAATGACTTCAGGCAAGTGATCCATATCAATCACAGGCAATGCTGACATCAGCAATTTTGCGCGATCAAGTTGTGCGCCTGCAGATACGATCGTGACGGCTTCACAATCACGCAAAATTTCGATCAACCGATCATCTGGATGTGCAGGATCAAGTGGCACATAGGCAGCACCAGCCTGATGAATTCCAATCATTGCGGCAGGCAACGTGAAATCACGATCAAGCAACAACGCAACAAATGATCCGCGTCTAACGCCTTGGCCCTTAAGTGTTAAGGCTAATTTGAGCGACCAGGCATTCAATTGCATATAGCTCAGCGAAGTGTCGTTTTTAGATAAGGCGACAGAATCTGGTTGAGACTTAGCGTTAAATTCAAACTGTCTGAATACAGGCCGCTGATTAAGCACCTCGTAATCTGTGTCGTTCCAAACGGTGAGAACAGTTTTTCGTTCACTTGTTGTCAACAAAGGCAATTGCTCAATCGTTTGACGATCACCCGCTGTTGCCACCTCCAGAAATGACGCAAGTCGACCAGCAAGCGCCTGCACCGCATCAGTATCAAAACGCCAAGTATCAACAACAAAATCAATATGCCCTGGTCGCGCGCAACAGACAATCGTATTTGGACGTGATACAGCATCCCCCAGTTTGAATAAAAACGAGGTCCCTGGAATCTGCACGTTCGGAGCAAGAATATCGGGGTATCTGATCAGGGCATCGCGCAATAATCCGCCATTGAGAATCGCCCCTGTCAACGTGTCATTCACAGAATCTAGCGCCTGCGTCGCGCTCTGGCCTGCAGAAACCTGCAAGCGTACTGCCAAGGTATCGCAAACCAAAGGCGACAATTGCTGATCACCTGTATTTTCAGGAACCACCATCAGGTCGATAGACTGACGCCCGGCGATGCGTGACAGATATAAAGCAAGCACAGACAGGATTTGAAACGCTGTCACACCGGCTGGAAGTATTACGGGTATCGTCGTGTAACGCGCACTGGAGTTTTGTGCTTCTTGAGCACTTTGAATAATTTCTCTCGCGGGTGCGATTAAATCGAGAGGTTCAAACTCCGCGAGTCGGCGGACCCAGTGCAACTCTTTCTTTGCAAATCTTTCAACAAATGCGTCCAAAGCAAGGCTAAGCGCAGCGGACGGTCCAGGCAAAGATCCCCCTACACCCATCCCAAATTTACGAATTGATTCAGTGATTGGTTCGGCAGAGCCATCAAGTGCCTCGCACTGTATCAGCCTCAAATGCCCCTTGCCTGTGGCGACCAGGATACTGGCAGCACCTATTTCAATAATGGTACCCGGCTTGGCCTCTTCACCACCTAGCGCTTTGGCTGAGCGCACAGCCCAGACGTTGGGACCCACCACTAGCTTAGTCATCAGAAAAGGATTTCGATGATTGCCAACGCGGGCAGCTCTCACCAGGGACTCCAGCTCAACAGCTGATCTGCTCCAGTCAAGTAAGCCATCACCAACAGGCACTTTAACCCGTGAATTAAAACTTCGCCCTACTTCTGACTGAGCCCAATCCGTAACCTGGCCATCTTCTATTTTTTTAATCAGCTCAGCAAATGCAGCGACTGCAGCCTCATAACATTTCGCATTCAAAGAAGCCGTTGTTTCATCCGCATCTACGTCAAAACGTCGTTGCTCGACCAGATTGCCTGCGTCGATTTTTTCTGTCATTAAATGCCAGCTGATACCGTGCTGACGCTCACCATTGACGATCGCCCATGCAGTGGCATTTGCCCCGCCATAGGCAGGCAGCAGCGAGTCGTGATAATTGATGGTCAGGCCACTGGCCATCGCCAAGACATCTGCGGGAATAATCTGCCAGTTTGCGATACTAAAAAGATGATCAAAATTGACACGATTCAATTCACTGCCCAGATGTGGGCCAGGAGCAAGCACGCGCACATCATTATCATTTGCCCACGATGCAATTTGTGGTGATGGTGTCACCATGGCCACTATTTCATGACCAGCTTCGCGCAGGAGCTCGGCGCATCGGGCTGCCAATGTGCCTTCTTCACCAAAAATGATGCATCGAAATTTTTTAGATGAGCTACTCATGATATTAAAATTCCAGATAAATTTTTGGGGACTAACTGTAAAGTACCCCCTGAGAGAGAGACCTCATGACTGCGCACCGCAAGTGCGCCAACGAAACCACTGCCTGGGTCGAGGTGATGCAAAGACCACTGACTCGTGTCACGCCCTGCGAGACTAACCGGCACATCCACGCCCACAGTAAATGAATCAAGGGGATGGGACAGTCCGAGTCCAAGGCCCTTCACAAACGCCTCTTTACGCGTCCATAAGCGAAAAAATGCAGTCTCTTGCTGCGCGGGTGATAACTGGTTGTAACAACTAAATTCAGCAGGTGAAAAAAACCGTTCGACCAGATCGTCACGATCCTCCATCGGTTTAATCTCCTCTATGTCGATACCGATATCGATCTCTCTTGCAACAGCAATCGCAACGCCATCAGCCGAGTGTGACAAGCTGAAGGTCAAACCTTTCGCGTTAACGATTGAGGGTTTCCCGTGAGAGCCTTGGCTAAAAACCAATTCACCTGGAGAGCAATCTAAATACCTTGAGAGCAGCAAACGCAACAATCCATGTGCACGCGCAAAACGTACGCGCAGATGTTCATACACAAAACGCGACATTCTCAATGATTCAGTACTGTCAAGCGTGCGCGTAAAACATTCGAGCGCAGGACTCATCGAACTGAAGGTTGCAAACCAGACATGCACACTGTTTCGTTCAAGAAAAACAGCCTTGTCCGACGCCAGACAGCAACTCACACCGAGTTGCCCCTGTAATGAAATGGGCAAAGGATTTCCAACCCAGCCGGTCATTGGGAAACGTTACCTGTCGGCGGGTATCCGATTTTGTTCCACATTTCACATTGTCGCCCTCCACTGGAGGGCCCTGCAACAATTGGCCAGGCAAGTTTTAAAACACCAGATTTTGTTGCGGATGCCAGTGGCCATGCTACGGGCACATCAGTACCGGAGGACGGGTTTCCAGTTTTAGCAAAATTGGTCCAATAGCGTTGCATCGAATCAGAAAGCTGAATTTCATCGGCCGTAAACTTAGCCTTTTCGCCAGTTGGCAATACCAGCAACTCAGCATTACCAAAGACAAAAGGTAACTCTGTTGTGTGACAGGCTTTGTTATTACATTCTTTTAACGGCAACATCTTGAAACTAGGCTGATGGGTAAACTCATAACGGTAAGCCTGAGCGAAACCAGATGCAAAATTTGCAGAAGAGCAATCAAACACATAATCTGTAAAAACCTGAGCGGCAGGATCGACCGGGTTAGCCGTTACTAACGGGTAGGCCCGCATAATCGACTTCATATTTTTGCCGAATAAACTGTAGAGCCATTCAGGATAAAAAGAAGCAGGCTGGCCGGCAAAAGGTGCTACAAACAGCGCCCCTTCGTATTGATTAAAACCGATCAATACCGGTTTTTGGGGCGTGTCTTGTGCGACGGGTAAAGGAGGCAAACGCACAGCCTGATCATCGATGATTGGTCCCCATACATTTACGGAGGCAAGATGGTCCTTCAAAACAAGGCCTGCTTGGGCTCGAAATTTATCAGAAGCCTCCACTAAATCCTTAACATTCATGTTTTTTAAACACTGAACATCAGAACACCCGGCCATAGCAGTAAACAAATCAGAAACGCCTATTTCGTCTGAAAGATTGCGCAACGGTACACCAAGCAGATTACTTTCCATGATCGCGCCAGAGAATAGTTTTTTACTCTCTGGCATGGCGGTGAGGTGTAAACCAATCGATATCGCGCCTGCGCTTTCTCCAACCAAGGTCACGCGAGCAGGATCTCCACCAAAAGCTCCGACGTTATCTTGCACCCAACGCAAGGCTAGTTGCTGATCAAGTAACCCATAATTACTCCCTCGGCTACTTGCCGTTGTCAAAAAACCCAATGCACCTAAACGATAGTTAAACGATATAAAAATGACATTTTTTGAAGCAAGCCGAGCGCCATCGTATAGAGGGTCTGAAGATGAGCCGCTATAAAACCCTCCCCCATGAATGAACACCATGACCGATAGTTTTTCATGACTTGAAACATCCTTTGGTCTCCAGACATTGATGAACAGACATTCTTCACTACCGGGTCCATAGAATCCGCTCTGCGCACAGGCAGAGCCAAACCGCGAAGCAACCAACGTTGATGTCCATTTCGGTCTGGGCTTTGGCGCTGTCCAGCGATTTTCACCCGTAACACTCTGTGCGTAGGGCATTCCGCGAAAAACTTCAATATTAAGAGGACTGCGCGTGTCATCCAACATGCCACATACCGGACCTGCGGGTATCTGTAAAACCTCGGTCTGACAGGTTTCTTGTGCACTCACCTGCAGGGATGCACATAAAAATAACGTGAGCGCAGTAATTGATTCAGCCGCACGAATCTTTGCACGCAGGCTAATCAATTTGCACAGCAAGGAAATGATCATCATTTAATCCAGAATGTGAAAAATGCAGTGTCCCTATTGGGGAGGTCAAAACAGCTGGATTAAATGATAGGGTTCAAGGTAATACGAACATTTTCAGAACGAATAAAAATATATATATTTCAAATACTTACTGTAGAATGTTCATACTTCACATCGGCTAGACTACAAATAATCCTAAGGGTGTAAATTTTGCTTAAGTTAAGCGTATTTGGAGTTGTAGCTTGCTAGGTGAAACCTTGCAAGTTTTTGTATAAAAAGAATACAATTTTTTGTATAAAAAGAATACAAGTTTTTGTATAAAAAGAAGAATAATTTTGAGCTTTTGGAAGTAAGTCCCTTCGCCCGCGTTGGCCGGTCCAATTTCCTCAGCGGTGTTTAACGCACTCGCATGTGGGTGTAGGTTGCCTGCGAAGCAGATGACAACGAAGGCTAAATATATCTTAAATATGCTTTTTTTATAAAGCCAATATTCAATCGACATCGATCACTGTTTGGTCAGTTCTCGGTGCAAATCAACATCAAGTGTTTGCAACACTGGTATGTCGTCAAACCTAGCCCTGCGAATAGAGTATTGTCTTTGTTTAAGGTTGGCTCGCAGGTGAACCTTACGCGCTTGCTCGTCGCGCAACGTGCCAGGCGGTTGCTCATTTAGAAAAAAGCCCTTGCCCGCTGCGACGAGCAAATATTCAACAGAATCGGCCTCTAGATCTTGTAATGCCTGAAGCATCACCTCGACATTCAGCCGGTCAACCGACAAAGCCGTATCTTGCGCTTGGGTAGAAACAGACTCTTTACCCACAGAGCTAGCAGGAGTGCGCCAACGGATCCTATTCACTATAGCAGTGCAGTGCCTAAAAAACGAAAGTCGCTTTATGCTCACGCCTCACCTACCGCAGCCAAGTGTTTGGGACTGCTACAACTGATCGATTCGCAGAAACACAAGCGAACCTTCAATTCACGCACGACTCATTTATCAGTATTCAACAACAAGGGAAGTGAATTTTCACTCGTACCCATAATAATGATTTTGCTGTTCTCCGAACGCGCTAAGTCAGACGTGACATCGAGTCCCCGCCACTTCAGCATCGAGACACCACTGATACTTTCAAAGCTTTTAATACCTTCTGCTTCAATCACTTTGCGCTTACGCTCTTGCTCTTCAGTCTCGAGTTTAAAAACGTAAGACAACGACGCCTGTTCGGCCAGCAGCTTTGCTTCAATCCCTTTTGAGACAGCAGCTGGAAGTTCTAATCTCAGCAAGTTGATTTCTTGAAAATCAATCGGGAGGTGTTGGTCGGCATCTCTAATTTCTTTATTGAAATCAGTTCGAAGAGTTCTTTCTACCGCTGTAAAAATTTGGTCGCCGCGATAGCGACCAATAATCTGACGAAGCGCATCCAAAACGTCAGGGATCACAAAAACATTTAGGTAATCGGGTCCGATCGTTCGATTTAACTCAGGCAGTCGGTCTGGCTTCAACCGATAGCGTACCGACCACTCTAGCAGCAGCGACAAGCCATCTTTGGTCAGGAAATGCGAGGCTTGATGCGTTTCTCCTACCCGCATGTCATACAAAATGACCTCATCCCAAGGCAACTTGTACGCGGATCCTTCAGAAAGTTGCCAGTTTTGTGTGCCACCAAAAAAACGGCTCCAGTACACGCCCTGATACCCAGAACGAATCGGCACGATCACCATATCCCAGCAACTAATCAGCACAAATGTAAAAATTAGCAATGACAGCGCGATCGAGGAACGCTTTCGCTGTAGAAAAAGATCCACTCGTTTAATAATCTGTCTGATAAGCGAAGTCTTCTTTTGTGTATTGATGTCTTCTGAAATCACAAGTCACTCATCTTATTCAAAATTTATTCGTTTAAAAGTCAGTCTGAATACTGACAGAATTTCTATTTAAAACATAGAAATCGCTAGATAGCCTTATGTTTTCTCTAAATTTTTAATCTCGTCGTTGCGACCAAAAAATAAAATCATCAACAACGAAAATACTGGTGTGAGCACGAATGAAAGAACGAAGACACCCCAAAAACCGGTACGAGCATTTCTTCCCAAAACGCCGCAAATCAAACAGAGCAGAATGTAAAGAATGAAAAATTTCATAATGTTCCTTAGAAATGCTGCATCTGTCACTTCAACGCAGTTTGGTTAGACTGTAGCTTAGTAAGACTATAAATTCTAACGGTTCGGGTCTGAGAAATGGAATAAAAAAACTAATTTCTTTAACCTATTTCAATACACAATTCTAACATAGAAGTATGCAGACATATGAAATTATTCATATATTTCATATACTTACCTTAAAAAATTATCAACTTCAAATAAGCTGTTAGGTGTTAAAAATTCTATGTTGCCATCTGTACACCCGATACCCCAAGGGTAAATTGACACCTTAAATCTCTTGTATCTTGCCCAAATCAAATTTAACGATTCTATCGGCGACATTCCAGTAACGCTCATCATGGGTCACAGCAATGATTGTTTTGCCTTTTTGTTTCAGTTGCGGCAGTATCTTTCTATAGAATACTTCCCTAAAGTGCGCATCTTGTTCGGCAGACCATTCATCGAACGCATAGATCGGCCGATCTTCAAGGATCGCGGCAATTAAAGCCAGTCGCTTGCGCTGCCCCGTTGAAAGGTTCAAATCGGTAAATCGACCATTCTTATAGCGGACCTTTCCAGTCAACTCCATGTCATCTATCAGCTGATTGACGGATTGTTCACTAATATTCTCAAGACCATAAAGACGATCAAACAAGTGAAAATTCGCGAAAATCGCTGAAAACTGCTCTCGAAGACCTGCAAAACCAAACGAATCTAACACCCTACCATCGACCATGATTTGACCTGCGTCGGCTTTGTATAGCCCTGTCATTAAGCGTAACGCGGTCGATTTGCCACTACCGTTTCCACCCACTAAGAAAATAATTTCACCGCGCTGCACAGAAAAATCCCATGGCCCAGAAACGAAAGAGCTCTCACCACTTTCGTCGGTATGAGAATAGGTAATGCCTTGATAATCAATCCGCTTAAAACCGCTCAGCAACCAGCCTGCTTGCCTAATCTCTGAAGTCGGTAATTCGTTGGTTTGCCCTAAACGCCCGTTGATCAAGGCAATCGAAGCTAGCCCCATTTCAGCGCGAATGAACATTGGATATTGCGCCACGATTTTGATCACTGGTCCAATGCAAAACAAAAGCATGGGCACTAACTGAAAAATGATCAGATGACTCTTCGTGAAATGCCCAGGCAATACAAAAACCACAATACCAAGCATGATGTAAGCCACAGCGCTCGCAATCACTGCCACATCAGCCGAATGCTGCCCAGCCTCTACGAACAATGAGTGCGTCTGCGCTGACAACTGACGATATGACTGCAAAACCGAGGCGCTGACTTTTTTGCTGAGTCGCAGCTCTTTACTACCATCAAGCATGTCTGAGATACACTCTACCATTTGAGCTTGGTTAAAAGCAGCTGCTGTCAACGACGCCTTGTACTTCTTGGACACACCCCTGTAAGCCAACAAACCGATGGCGATTACGCTTACAAAGACACCTAGCGCTAAGGGGGATAAATAAGCGAGGTAAGCCAGTGATGCGCATAGTAATACCAACTGTTGTAAACCATCTGCAAGAACCGGGAATGCCACCGAAAGATGGTTGCTCTCGTTTGAGAGGACGTTCGAGATAGCGCGCTGCCCAACATCTTCGACACGCTGTAACTCAGACTCGCACAATAGAGAAACGGTATGCAAGCGTAATTTTTTTAACTCTTTTTCTATTACTATATTGGCTCTCATCATCGCGAAGCGCTCTGAGAAATAATAAGCACAGAACGCAACGGCAAAGAGCGCACAAACGATCAACCCAGGGTGCTGTCCATTTGCCACATCCGCCGCGACATGGTTCACAACAACGATAAGCAAGGCGCTTGCTAGACCAGAAATAATTGTGAGTCCGACGATACGCCGAATATCTTTCGGATCAATTTTTTTGATGAGTGCAAGTAAGTGCATGCTTTAGCCCGAGCGCGAAGGCGGAACCCGGTTCGGCTCAACAACCATCAAACCCAAATCCATCGAGTAGAACCTGTCACAGAGGTGCCAATATTGCTCATCATGTGTCACCGCAATGATTGTTTTATTTCGTCGTTTCAGTTCAGGCAGTATTTGACGGTAAAAAATCTCACGAAAATGGGCATCTTGATCGGCCGCCCACTCGTCAAAGATGAAGACCTCATGATCTTCTAACAAGCTGACAACCATTGCAAGCCTCTTGCGCTGACCGGTTGAAAGTTGCAAAGTCGAAAAACGATTGTCTTGTATCCGAACTTTTCCACCTAGCTCCATTAAATCAATCAAAGCTTGCAGTCTTTCTGGATCAGTTTCTGCAACGCCATGCAAACGATCAAACAAATGGAAGTCTGTAAAAATACAGGTGAAAATTTCACGATATTGCTGCTCATTCTGCTCTGATACTAGAATACCGTCAACCGCTAGGCTGCCCTGATCGGGTGAATACAAGCCACAAACCAGCTTCATGAATGTTGATTTTCCGCTGCCATTACCACCGCGAATGAAGATTAATTCTCCTCTCGAAATTTGCATATCGATTGGGCCGATCGAAAAAGTTGCCTCATCCGCCTGATTACGATAGTTAAAAAAAACTTGTTTAAGGTCGATCTGTTTGAAATTTTTAAAGATACTCGGTTGTTCGGACAGTTGAATCGGAAGCTCAACGGCACCGGTCTCCAGTTTTTTTTCTAACGCAAAAATATGATTAAGCTCAGCATTGGTGCGCGAAAAAATCGGAATAGTCAAAATGATGGCAGTAAAGGGACCAATACAAAATATCGCCGTTGCCGCCAGTTTATAAATAGCGTCTGTATGGCCGACAAAAAATGCTGGCAATACAAAAACAACAACGCCGAGTAGAAGGTAGATAAACGTATTGCTAAACATCAGCAGAGTCACCCAGCGCCCCCCGACATCCAAAATAACTGCTTCGAGCTGGGTAATAATGTGTTCAAAATGCTTGTATAACGCATTACGCTTGGCCACATTTAAACGAACCTCTTGAAAACCTGCCGTAAAGTGGGTCAAAGATTCAAGCATAGCTGCTTCGTCGTGATGGACAGCGACCAAAGCCACATCGAGCGCCTGTCTGCGAGACCAGAAAAGATAGAGGCCACCCAGGGTGGTTACGCTAATGACAACAAACGCCGGTAAGGACAAATAAGCGATATAAAGCAAACAAAAGGCCAACGTCACAGCACTCTGTCCAGCGCTTGCCAGCACTGGAAAATTCTGCGTTAGTTGATCACCTTCTTTGGCTAACACAGCATAAATGTGATTATGACCCAGTTGCTCAAGCGTTCGCAATTTTGATTGATTAATCTTGCCGACAATTCGCAACCTCAGCTGGGCCAGACATTGCTGTAGAAAACTATTGGCAGTGTTTAACGATGCACGCATCGAAAGAAAATAAATCGCAGCTGCAATCAAATATAGAAGACGACTCTTGGCGTTGGCTATTTCATCAGAGGCGATTTGCTGGGCCGCAACATTAATCAAGGAAATCAGAACAATGTTGGCAAACCCCGCCAAGCAAGTAAAGTAGACCGCACTTTTAATAGTCTGCGCTGAGCCAGTCTTCAGTAGCCTGAGAACATGAACACCGATCAAGTTTGCTCCTGCCCACAGATAATCAGGATTAGGATGGCGAAAGTTTTGCGCAACATGGATTAATCAAACGAAAACCGCTCGATCCTAATAAAAATTTGATTATGCGACTTATCAATTACCCAGTCAATTCAATCAATAGTTGTCCCAGATAGGTATTGGTCAATTTTCGCTCGGCGTCAAGTCAACGTTGAAACGACAATTGCCAAACAGTGCTGCGTCCACGCTGATACACGACGAGCTGATGTTCAATCAGCGTGTGTGTTGTTACGTTGCGTTTTGTCGTCGCCATAGCTCGCAGTTCCGTGTGTTCAACAGCTGAAACTCGTTACAAAATAACAGTAGCTCAGCGTAACTGGTGTGCAAGCTGTGTGCAAGTTGGATTTAACAAGAAAAAAGACTTGTTTTTACGCAAGTCTTTGTTTCTACTACAAAATACTGGTGCCCCCCGTTAGTCGAACACGGCACCAACGGATGATGAGTAGAAAACTCTGGTTTTTACCTGTTTAAAACAATGACTTATTTTTGGTGTGTAGCGAAGTGTGCAAGGTGTCACGCTTTAGTTGAAATCACCGGTCACGCTTTGGTGAAATGGCGGTCACAATCGCGTGAAATGACCGGTTACGACGCCATGAATCAGCTCATTAATTTGGGGTGTCTTTGTACGTACGGTTGTGGTCTGTACGTCGATCGGTGCTGTGGGTACGCTTGCAGTTTTACGCCTCCATTTGAGCTGGAATCTTGCCTTGCCGAATCGCCTCAATAAATGCACGATAGTCAGAGCTGTTTTGCTCGGCATATGCCGAGGCAAATGCCCCGATCGCCTGATCAAAGCTTTTGCTTGTTCCAAGGTAACCAGAAATCATGGCTGGGTCGCCTGAGCGCGCATGCGCACGTGCCAAGGCATGCCCACACATTTTTACGTAAAGTCGCAGCGTTTCAATATCCCAGTCTTCGATGATCGCGGAAAGCTTCAGGTCACGAAGCTGTCGTATGTAAAAATCGCGCCCATTGAGACCGCGCGTCCACCCTAAAAATACATCCGAAGCGGTTTGAATCAGACGTTGGCCATGCACCACACGTTGCCCTTGGTTAGCATAGGCACTTTTACCAGCGTAAGGCTCAAGCACGGACTGCCTTGCTTCTTTGACCTGCAAGAAAAGCGGATCCCTTTCTCCCGCCATAAATAAAGTCACACCACACATCGTCCCCACGCTGCCGACCCCGACAACTTTTAGAGCGAGGTCGCAGTAGCGAAAACGATTAAAAAGCATACGGACATGTTCTGGCAGAGTTTGACTGTAGGCTTCAATCACGGTCGCATAGTCAGATTGAGCACCTGGCATCAGCAGCTCTGACGTATGAAAAATCAGCGGAGGTTCATCCTTGATTTTTGGTGTACTCCCTTCGTGAACAACGAGCTTCGGATACATAATGTCCGGATGTGACTTACGCCGCTCTATTTCAATGCGTTGGGCCAGACGTTTGTGAGCTCGTCTGAGTACTTCTGGGTCGGTCGAACGATCTGTGTAGCGTTGCAAGTCAATTTTGTCATACCAAACATCAAGCGCGCGCATCTGCGCGTAGCCAGACATTTTCTCGCGGTATTTACCCACAAGGTCGATAACAAGGTCTGCAGCCTCACTCGTCGTGAGTTCGATGTGCTTGGCTGCGATCACAACGCTTGCTGCGAGTCGCTTGATATCCCACTCAAAAGGCGCAGGCAAAGTTTCGTCTAAATCATTGATATCAAATATAATATTTCTTTCTGGCGTCGCAAATCCACCAAAATTCATGAGGTGCGCATCACCACATGCTTGGACATAAAGGCCACTCGCGGGTGTCTGCGCAAGGTCCGACGCCATGATCGCAGCGGCACCTCTGTAAAACGCGAAGGGAGACTGAGCCATGCGTCCAAAGCGGATGGGGACAAGGTGCTCAATTCGGCCGACGTTCGAGGCGGAAAGAATCTTGACTGGATCGGGGCGATTTTTTAGGGCATGCCATTGCGCGTGCGCACTGCGAGGCGCTTTGTTGCGCAGGCTCTTGCCCTGAGTCGCTCGAGCCTCTGCACTCAGGTGGGGCAGCGAAGGTACCTTAGAAGTATTGGCAGGCGTAATGTCTGATTTTTTAGGAGAATTTTTTGGCATGTTTTAGCTTCACTGGATTGTGAGCAACGAGGGATCAACGAGGTGGTGAGGCAGCGGCGTTTCATCATAGTGGAGTCATGTCAGAACATGCAAATTGTCTCTAACCACAACGGCATGACTGCCGCCGTGTTGTTACGCGCGATCAGATGGGCTATTCTTAAACAGCGTTGCTGCAACCAATTACGGAACTTTAGGCGACCACGTCATGTTCAATAAAATAGTGCGCTTACCACGCCCAGAGGGAGTCGCGCGTCGACAGATTGCCTGGGTCGGCGTGCTGTCGGTTAGCGGTGTTCACCTGCTGGCAATGCTTGCCTGCTTGCCTTGGCTGTTCAATTGGTCAAGTGTGTGGGTCATGATTGTTGGTGTATTTGTATTCGCTTACCTAGGGATTAATCTTGGCTATCACCGCCTGTTGACCCATAAAGGTTTCGTGTGCCCTAAGTGGCTTGAACATGTTTTTGCCGTACTGGCAATTTGCTGTATGCAAGACACTCCCGCAAGGTGGGTCGGGATCCATCGTTGGCATCACGTTAAGTGTGATGGGTCAGATGATCCTCATACCCCCTTGGCAGGATTCTTTTGGGGGTATGTAGGTTGGGTATTTTTAAAAAATGACCAAATCGATCGCCACACGATCTACACACACTTCGCCAAAGATATCTTGCGCGATCCTTTTTACAAAAAGCTCGAGACAACGGGGATGTATGGTTTGATTGTCGTAGCGTCTTGGGCATTGTTCTTTTCGGTCGGCTTTACGCTAGAGCTGCTGTTGAGTGGATCGTTCGCGCAAGCGACTCAATTTGGTTTCAGCTTATTAATTTGGGGTGTCTTTGTACGTACGGTTGTGGTCTGGCACATCGCTTGGACGGTTAATTCTCTCGCGCACTTGTTTGGATATCGTAATTACAATACCTCGGACAACAGTCGCAATAATTGGTTTGCCGCACTGGTATCTCTCGGCGAAGGTTGGCATAACAACCACCATGCAGACGCTCGTTCTGCTCGCCACGGACACCGTTGGTTTGAGATCGATCTCACATTTTCGGTGATTCAGTTGCTAGAGTGTGTGGGTCTAGCATCCAATGTGGTCAGGCCGAGTAAGCGTCTCATTAATGATAAAAAAATCGACAGGGTAGATTAAGTCGCTGGGTCGCAAGGTGATCTCAGACTATCACCCCAGATTCGGTATTAATAATCATCTGTATTTGCAATCTTCATATGTCATGCTGAATAATGAAGAGATTGCCAATTTCGCAAGCGATATATCCAAGCTCCGTCTATCAGAACATGCAAAGAAACTCTGAAAGTTTTTACAAGAACGCATTCACCTACTCCCAGACTTCGCAGCCGCTTGCGAAGCGTCTGATGATCGGCGGCATTGAAAATTTCACTGCTCGACTCAAGCTAATTGAACGGATGCGTCGTTACGAAGACGAAGGGAAAATGTTGGCCGAACCCAATGTCTGGAAAAGTGTCGTTGACTGTTATGGACTTAGTCTGGAACTCGTTAACAGCACCCTGTCAAACATCCCCAAAACGGGACCACTTATTTTGGTTGCCAATCATCCTTACGGGATACTGGACAGCACGATCATGGGGTATATCTTATCGTGTACGAGGCCAGAGTTTCGCATTATCGCTCATCAAATTTTTATGACGTCGCCCCAGATTAGGCCATTCCTGTTGCCTATTGATTTTGATAATACAAAACAGGCATTAGTAGCAAATGCAAAAACGCGGAAGGATGCAGTAAGTGCTTTGCTTGGGGGATCTGCGATCGGCGTCTTTCCAGGCGGCACGGTATCCACGAGTGCAAAACTTTTTTCAAGACCGATGGATCCACGTTGGCGCAACTTCACGGCGCGATTGATTCTAAAGAGCGGAGCAACTGTCGTCCCAATGTATTTTGATGGCGAAAATAGCCGTCTGTTTCAGTTGGCCAGTCACGCGCACAGCATACTTCGGGTTAGCCTCCTGCTCAGGGAGTTTGAAAAACGTTTAGATAAGTCCGTAAGGGTCGTAATTGGCGAACCTATTGCCCCGGGTGATATCCAAGCACATGCAGGCAATCCTCATGAGTTGATGGACTTCTTGCGTCGCTGTACCTATAAGCTGGCCCCGACGCCACTCGATTCGTTTGAATATGGCTATGACTTCGGTTGAAGCAGACAACGATAAGCGTCACTTGAGTTGATTGCGTCTAACGGTGATGACGAAAACAAATAAAGCAAGCGCTGTGAGCAACGCAATAACAAGAAATGAGATCCCTGGAAAATACCAGATAGCCCCCGTGTTTGTGAAATAAAAGAATAACTGCGTCAGCACTAGCGGGCCAATAATTGATGCCAAGCTATTTAAACTGCTTAGCGCGCCTTGCAGTTCTCCTTGTGAGTCTGCCGGGATTTGACTTGTCATCATGAGTTGCAGTGATGGCAGAACGAATCCCGATATTGCAGTGACCGCGATGATCAGATAAAACTGCCAACCGTACTCGGCAAACGCATAGCAAATATAGGCAACAAGAGCCCCCACCATACCTAAGACAATCGCTTTGAATGGCCCTAGGCTTCGCAGAGCCCAGCGATAAATTACGCCTTGCGTGATCACCATCATCAAGCCATAAAATCCTTGCGACAGGCCGACCTCAAATTCAGACCATTTGAATTTTTCAATGACAAAAAATGTCCAATAACTAGGTAACGCGAACGGTGCGATGACAAAAAGAAAATAGGCCAGCGTCATACCCTTCATGGTGGGATACTTTCCTATACGAAGCATCGCGCCGATAGGACTGAGCTCCTTCATCTTGAAGTCTCGCCGAGCATTTTTTGCGAGGGACTCTTTAAAGAAGAAGAAGCCGTAACAAAGATTTGCAATACAAAGTGTGCCGGCGACAGCAAAAGGGGCCCGCGTGTCCCAGGATCCCAACATACCGCCAATGACGGGACCAATCACTAACCCCAACCCGAAGGTTGCGCCAATCAGACCAAAACGCTGTGCCCGTTGCTCGATGGGTGAGATGTCAACGATATAAGCGTAAGCACAAGCGTACGTCGCACTTGCACAACCAGCCACCAAGCGTGAAAAAAATAGCCAATCAAGCGTTGTCGCAAAAACTGGTACCAAGTAGGCAACGGCTAATGCGAGCAGGGAGTAAAGTAAGATTGGGCGCCGGCCATACTTATCTCCCAGACTCCCTAAAATAGGTGAAGAAAAAAACTGCACGCCAGCGTAAACAAGAAAAAGATATCCGGATAAAAGACCGGCCTCTGCTAACCCCACATTGCCTACCGTCATGATGATTTGAGGGGTGACCGGTAAGGTAATACCAAAACTAATAGAATCGATAAGCATCACTCCGACAATAAAAGCCATCGAGTGTGTCGGTTGAGTGAATGAGTTCGACATTGAGTGTATTTAACTATTAATGAGCTAATCGTAAAGGGAAAAAACCGGATGATGTCTCTAACTGTTTAGTAGGTTTGATCATGCTAGTGGTCAAAGATTTCCACTTCAGGAATAAATCAAAATGAATTACTGATTCTTCACGATGGTTATCCGACCTTCATCAGTTGAAAAAATTGGCGTACTGTATCCGGTATGGTAACTAAAACTGCCTGTGTTGACGTAGACGTTGTTATTTTCAAAATACTTAATCTGACGATAATGACTGTGTCCAAAAGTCACTAGTGTGTTTTTTTGGCTAAACAGTTGCTGCGCCTTTTTGTGAAACAGATCGTCCAGCGAGGCATAATTCACGTCAGAATTTAAGCTAGCGTACGACATGAACAGTCTGATGATTCGATCCTTTGCTGTCCGAGACGGAGTTCTGTGAGAGTTGGCAAGACGCCACTCAT